>Ga0256405_10006156_pt1 | contig 19587 bp, 23 predicted proteins | sample RumenRJG_02DNA_FD_189096 | JGI IMG/M metagenome (GOLD analysis project Ga0256405, IMG submission 189096) | Bovine rumen microbial communities from Lethbridge, Alberta, Canada - RJG_02 | ecosystem: Host-associated > Mammals > Digestive system > Stomach > Rumen | place: Canada: Alberta... | reverse complement strand
AAAAAGAGAAGATACAACAAAAGCATCGATCGTTCTCAGCATCATTGCAATGAACATCGACCGTCTTGCGGAGATGCTTTTGCGCCTTATTCAGTTTTTGCTGAATTTCGAGCTGTCATATGGCCTGCGGCGGTGCTCTTGAAATTATGCCTTAATGAGGAGAGACTACTTATCCGTCTTCAGTACTTTCGCTTTTGTAAGCCTTCCACTGTTGAAATCTTCCATAAACTTCTGAATGATCTCCTCTGTCTTTTCCTTGAGTGCTTTTTTGAACAGCCTTCAGATAACAGTGCAAAAGCTTTATTTGCGCTCTTATAGTCGTAAACAAGTGTTTCATATATTGTTCACGCCACGTTCATGCTTTCTTACGTAAGTTGTGCTATTATATTAATAGTCTATAATATGTGGGGCTATTCCATGGGTATTGATAATTTCGAAACATTTTCATTTAAAAACGCAATAGAATACATTACTGAAAATGTCGATTCAGTGCTGATAGTAGATGCTAAAGCTAATTCGATACATCCTTTGGTCAAAAGAGGTATCTTTAAGGATTTTATAGACGATTCATGGACATATAACGACCTTATCGCTAAACTGTGGTATCACTTTAACAAAAGCTCTCAGTCGATAGATGAAAAATATAATGTATTTATCCCCACATCAGGTAAGTTTCTTGGAAAGTACAGCAAGCGCATAAAATTTATGATAGATGAGATCGTTCATATAGTACAGATGACTATATATCCTGTTGCAGAAGATATATATATATTCATACTCGACGAGCTTGACAGGAGCATGTACCACGATGAGGATATGACAAACAAAAAGGTCGATGCTATACAGAATGTCTACCTGTTCTCGATGTATATCGATATCATAAAGGATACTACCAGCAGTATAAGCGTTACCGAGATCTCCGACGAGACAATGAACCAGCAGCTGAAATACTCTGATTGGCGTATGATGATAGTAAACATGATAGCTGCGGAGTATCAGAAGCAGTTCCTTGCCGAGACAGATCCCGAGAACCTTAAAAAGAAATACGCTCCGGGGCAGACATCGTCTTTCGACTGCATGATGATGAACCTCGAAGGTGTATATATCTGGGTAAAACTGATATTCTGCCGTTCTGAGACAAGCAACGACGATGACTACCGTTTCGTATTTATGGTACAGAATATACACGAAAATGCAGTAAAACTCCAGCAGACGCTAAAGCAGTATGAGCAGAGGGCATCTATGGATTCTCTTACTGGTATATTCAACCACGGACGAATCGAGACAGAGCTTTCAAATGCTATTGCAGAAAAAGCCAAAGACGGAAATGCCATATCCATAATGATGCTGGATATCGATTTCTTCAAGAAAATAAATGACCAATATGGGCATTCAGTTGGCGATATTACACTGGTGCATTTTACAAAGTCAATAAACGACGCTATCAAGGACAGGAATGCTGTACTTGGACGCTGGGGCGGCGAGGAATTTGTTGTGATCTGCTATGATACTCCTGCAGAACAAGGCAAGGAACTTGCTGAGACCATAAGGCGCAGCATAGAAACTGAGAAGTTTGAGAAGATAGAACATATGACATGCAGCATTGGTCTCACCGAGATAAAGGCTCACGATACTTGTGAAAATGCTTTCGAGCGTATGGACAGGGCATTGTATCAGGCTAAATCCCAGGGCAGGAACTGCGTAAGGACAGTATGACAGTTCCGCTTGAATAATGAGGTAATAACCCCCGAAGTGGTGATGTATCACTTCGGGGGTTCGTATTTTATCATACAAACAGTACAATGATAATAAATGCCTACAGTAAAGTATTATAGCAATGCACAATATAATTAGTCTCTCCTCAATTCAAATAAAACCCTCGTAGTATCGACAAAAGCGATAAAACATGGTATAATAGAAGTGCAAGGAAAAAGCCGGAAAACGAGAAAAAAGCTTGCACTTTGGAGGATGCCATGTATAAGTTCAAGAGAGAAAAGTAGATTTCATTTACCGATTTCAATCAGCCGCTGGGACTGCAAATGAACCCGGATAAGCCGTGTATTAGCTATCTTATGTACATAAGCACTATACTGCATTACAGTCTGCCAGGCTCTTTTTCTTTGTTTGGGCTGTAACAGTCCCATCATCTATTTCACTTTCAGAGTTGGGGTACAGAAATAATGTTCCATCTTGATTTCTGCTTATGCGATGAACTTCACATTTATATACTCCATATGTTCCATCGATCATTTTTTCATCTCCTAAATGTCTGTTATTTTTTCTAGCACATTAATTATTCGATTTTAAAATCGGGTCTCATTATTCCAGAACTATTATATCAGAACATCTTTGTTTAGTGGCATTACAGCTTTCTCTAAGTATGAATCAATAGGTTTTCCTGTTTCTATCGATTTTTTCAAAGCTGCCACGTATTCATCCTGAGTACATGAATAATTTTGAATACAAGGTATTTCATGAAATATATCTCTGTAAGCGATATTTAATGGTCTCAGGAATCGATTAAATGTCTTATAATCCATTGTTATGGTCTCCTGTTTATAAAATAGCTCCGAAATCAAAAGACCGGCTGTTTTTATCTCGGTTACATAATATTCTATCTATCAAGTTAATTGCATAATGAAGTATAAACCATTATATCATATTTCAGTTTTTTCGTCAATTGTATGACTGCTTATCCCAGAGGTGAGTTAATAAGTATACCAGGAGCGTGTCTAACGATGGTATGTGAGTACACATAAAGTTTTGATATTCGACACTGAGACAAAATAAAACACCATCCGGGATACATTTTATATCCCGGATTATACAACGAACCTAAAAACGTACAATGAAAAAAATGGGACGGGTCATGGTGCAATATCCCCTTGTGAGATCAATAAAGTATCGTTTTGAATGTTCATAGCCTGTCGATGATCGGTATAGCGATCTTTTCTATGAATTCTACACGGTCAAATATCCTTGGTTTGAATGTGCCTGTGATGCCTACCGATATTCTTTTTTCGGGGTCGGCATATATGATATTGCCGCAGTCGCCTATGGCAGCGAATACAGGCTTATCCTTGTGCGGTCTGTACCACAGGTAGCAGTACTGCATATTGCCGAATTTCTCATCAAGCTGCAGCTTAGGTGAAGTCATCTGACCTATCCATTCTTTGGATATGATATACTTGTCATGGTAAACCCCGCCGTTTATGAGCATATCTCCGATCTTCGCCATATCATATGCCGCAAGTGTAAGCCCCCAGCCTGCGGTTACAGTATCCTGCGGATCAGAGTACCATTCGTTCCCACGAGGGTTCTTATTCATCAGGAAATCAAACTGATCTTCCTTGCTGCTGTCGCCGTGTATCTTGTGTTCGGGTATGTCGAGAGGTGCAAAAAGATACCTGTTTGCAAAGTCTATGCATTTCATCTCCGATGCGTTTTCGATGATACCCGCAAGTATCTGTATACCCAGTGTTGCATACTTGAATTCACCTGTTATTCCCGACTTTCCGCCCAGCAGGTCAAGTGCTGCCTTCGTCCAGTCCTGTGAAGTACATACTTTAGTCCATGGTTCAGAGCGATACTTATACGGTGCAGTCATGGTAAGAAGGTGCTCGATCGTTACATCATAGATCGTTTTTTCTCCACGCTTAACGGTGTAATCGGGAAAGAAATCCATTACTTTCTGATCTGTGCCCTTGATCAAACCTTTATCTACGGCAATACCTGCAAGCAGAGCCATTACGCCTTTTGTTACAGAATTGACGTTCATTGCACTGTCGGTTTTGAAACCTCTCCAGTTGTCGTTATATACCACTTCGCCGTTTCTGACAGCGCATATCTGACAGATATTGCTCTCGCTGCCTTTACTTTCATCAACATACTTATGAAGCTCGTTTCTTGTCATAACATACCTCCGAAAATAAGTTCTGTAAATTCGATCGAAGTTTCATACAGTATCTATATTGTATCAAATCAAATTTTTAATGTCAACACTCATTTCAAAATTGGGTCTGTGATACAATACGACAAAACAATGCTGTAAATTGAAATAGAGATACTTGGTTGTTTTTCATAATTGTACTGTTTTGTATTTGTGTAATACGACAAATTAAAAATAATTGCTTGAAATATATTGACATTGTGTCAGAATGGTGCTATACTATCTATAGTGACACGATGTCAGAATGATATTCGGTCGGAACAATATAAAGTTTTTGCGTTGATAAACACTATCTGCACTTTCAAAAAGGAGGATGAATAATGCCAAAGGGTTCCCCTGAACTGACGGCTTCACGAAAAGAAGAGATCGTGAACGCCTGTGAAAAACTCTATAAGACCATGAGCTTCAAGGAGATAACCATAAAGGACATAGGCAATGTGACCTCGTTTACAAGAACCTCTATCTATAACTATTTTCAGACGAAAGAGGAGATATTTCTCGCACTTATGCAGCGTGAATATGAGCATTGGGCGGAGGAAATGAGCGGACTTGCGAGCGCAAACAAAAGCATGACTGCTGATAGCTTTGCTGATGCGATCGCTCACTCTCTTGAAAGTCACGAACAGCTTTTGAAACTGCTGGCGATGAACCACTACGATATGGAAGAAAACTCGCGTCCCGAACGGCTGACGGAGTTCAAGATCGCATATGGCGATTCACTTGATGCGGTGAGAGTATGCATAAGAAAATTCTTTCCGGATTTCGACTGCGAGCGTTTTATATTTGTTTTCTTCCCGTTCCTTTTCGGGGTATATCCGTATTCAGTAGCTACGGAAAAACAGCTTGATGCGATGCGTGATGCAAAAATGGATTTTAAGATGCACAGCATTTATGAGATAATACATTCCTGCGTAATGCAGCTTCTGGGAGGTACAAAATGAAATACACAAAACTTGGCAATTCAGATCTTAATGTATCACGTATATGTATGGGCTGCATGGGTTTCGGTGATGCGCAGAACGGTCAGCACTCGTGGACTATAGATGAAGAGCATTCCCGTGAGATAATCAAACGAGGACTAGAACTGGGCGTGAATTTCTACGATACTGCTATCGCATATCAGTCGGGAACGAGCGAACGATACGTTGGAAAAGCGCTCAAAGATTTTGCAAAGCGCGATGAGGTAGTAGTTGCAACGAAATTCCTTCCGAGAACACCTGCGGATATTGAAGCAGGTATCAGCGGTCAGCAGCATATCGAACGTATGATAAACAAAAGCCTTGAAAACCTGGGAATGGAGTATGTTGACCTGTACATCTATCATATGTGGGACTGGAATACGACGATATATGATATCCTGGAAGGTCTGAACCGTGTTGTCAAGGAAGGCAAGGTGAGGTATATCGGCATTTCCAACTGCTATGCATGGCAGCTTGCGAAGGCGAATGCTCTTGCCGAAAAAGAGGGCTTTGCGAAATTTGTTTCCATACAGGGTCATTACAATCTTATCTTTCGTGAGGAAGAGAGAGAAATGGCTATACTCTGCAATGAGGATAATATCGCTATGACCCCATACAGTGCCCTGGCAAGCGGCAGACTCAGCCGACTTCCCGGTGAGACTTCAAAGCGTGCCGAAGAAGATACCTATGCAAAATTCAAGTATGATGCAACGAAAGAACAGGATGAGATTATTATCAGACGAGTGGCTGAACTTGCTGAAAAACACGGCGTTTCAATGACAGAGATATCACTTGCGTGGCTGCTTGCAAAAGTAACATCTCCCATTGTGGGAGCAACAAAACTTCACCATATCGAGGGTGCGGCAAAAGCAGTTGAGCTTGAATTGTCCGGTGATGAAATGTCTTATCTTGAAGAACCGTATGTTCCTCACGTACTTGCAGGTGTAATGGCGCAGAACAAGCCAGCAAACAAAAATGAAAAGCATGTATGGTCTACAGGCTCACAGAAAATTTAAGGAGGAGTCATTTATGAAAAACTTACCAAAGATCGCTCTCGGTGCATGGGCATGGGGCAATGACGGAACATTCGGCGGAGATCTTACACCGGAAACACTTCGTCCGATATTTGACAAGGCTATGGAGAACGGTTTGAACCTTTGGGACACAGCTTATGCCTACGGAATGGGAACCTCTGAAAAGGTGCTTGCAGATTTTCTGAAAGGGATTCCGAGAGACAGCTATTTCGTATCAGATAAATTCACTCCTCAGTGCGTTGGCAGCAATTCTCCCGATGAAATGAAAAAAATGATCGAGATGCAGCTTGACCTTATGGAACTTGATTGCTTTGACATTTACTGGATACACAATGTTGTGAACGCACCTAACTGGATAAAGGCTCTTGCAGAGTATTTTGAAGGCAAGGAAAATGTGCCGATGATCGGCGTTTCAAATCACAACCTTGCGGAGATAAAGGAAGCTTCAGAGATACTGAAAGCCCACGGCCTGAAGCTCAGTGCTGTTCAGAATCACTACAGCCTGATCAACCGATCTTCAGAGGATTCAGGAATACTGGACTATTGCAAGGAAAATGGTCTTACATTCTTCTCCTATATGGTGCTTGAACAGGGTGCATTGTCAGGTAAATATGATACCGCCCACCCGATGCCGGAAGGTTCGGGCAGAGCAGCTGCATATAATCCTGTGCTTGATAAGCTGGAGGTAATGAACGAAGCGCTCGGAAGGATCGCCGTAAAATACGGTGTCGGCATCGCACAGATACCTGTTGCGTGGGCGATAGCAAAGGGTACGCTGCCGATCATCGGTGTAACAAAGGTCAGCCACATTGAAGATGCTGTAAAGGCGGCAAATATCACACTCACAGCTGATGAAGTTGCAGAGCTTGAGAGCGTTGCGGACGGTCTCGGACTTAATGTGATCCGTTTCTGGGAAAAAGAAATGAAATAAGCATGTGATCATATGAAAAAGTTGATGTTATCGATGTTAGCGGCGTTCTGTGTGTTTGGTTTTACCTCCTGCGGTAATGCAGACAAAAGCAGTTCTGCACCTAAGGGAACTACTTCTCAGACAGAAGCTGCACAGAAGTCGAAAAAGTCTGATACGGCTGATAAGTCTGCAAATGAACAAATTGATGCAAAGTCTGATGATACGGATAAAACAGAAAGTGCTTCTGATACGATAGTTGTATATTTCTCAGCTACAGGCACCACAAAGGGTGTGGCTGAGCATATCGCAAATGTAACTGATGCGGATATTTTCGAGATTATACCTGAAGAACCATACAGTGATGCAGACCTTGACTGGAACGATAATAACAGCCGTACCACTATCGAGATGAACGATCCTGATGTACGTCCTGCTATTGCAAATGATACCGTCGATCTGAACGGCTACACCACTGTATACATCGGATATCCGATCTGGTGGGGTGATGCTCCGAGGATCATGAGCACATTTGTTGAGGCTCATGATTTTGACGATAAGACAGTTATCCCGTTCTGCACATCGGGCGGAAGCGGTATCGGCAGGAGCGGGAGTAACCTTGCTTCGCAGGCTGGAAGCGGAAACTGGCTTGATGGTGACAGACTTGATGCAGGAATATCCGAAAGCGAGATAAAGGACTGGATTAATAACATGAATTAAACAAGGAGGGACTGTTATGCAGGCTAAGACTTCAAATATCATCAAAAGGATAGTCGATTTGGTGCTGACAGTCCTTTTGCTGTTTCTTATGGCGTTTCAGGTGACGGGTGATAAACTGCATGAATGGTTGGGTATCGGTATGACGTTAACGCTGATACTGCACCATATCCTGAACCGCAAATGGTACAAGTCTGTGTTCAAGGGAAAGTATACGTTCTATCGGATAGCTGTGACAGCAGTGAACACTCTTATGCTGGCAGCTATTGCTTTGACTGCACTGAGCGGAATGTCCATGAGCGGGCACGCTGTACCTTTTATGTACGGATTTATCAGCGTAATGACAGCACGAAAGTGGCATCTGGCATTCAGCTATTGGTCGTTTATCCTTATGGGTATCCATGTCGGTATGCACATGAAAGCTATGACCGAAAAAATGCAAGGAAAGCTCAAAATAGTATTCAAGGCGGTAATGACAGGAATTTCAGTCGTGGGATTGTGGCTGTTTATGAAAAGCGGCATTATGAATTATATCACGTTCAGAACGCATTTTGCTTTTCTCGATTATCAAACTGCAAAATGGCTGATAATAATGCAAAATCTTGCAATGCTTATATTCTTTGCACTTATAGGGTTTGTGCTGTCTGAGATCACACGATTGAAGAAAAGTGAGGTGCAAAATGAAAATAGTAATACTTATGGGAAGTCCTAACAGAAATGGCTCGACGAGCATTCTTGCCGAGAATTTCAAAAAAGGCGCAGAGGAAAGCGGTCACAATGTCGAAGTGATAGATGTCTGTCATGCAGATGTTCGTCCGTGCACGGGCTGTGTTGCCTGCGGTTACGAGGGTGAATGCGTTCAGCATGACGACAACGAGCATATCCGCAAGGCGCTGCTTAGCAGTGATATGGTGGTGTTCGCAACTCCGCTTTATTACTACGGAATGAGTGCACAGCTCAAAACAGTGGTTGACCGTTTCTGTGCATATAACAGCAGTCTGAACCGAAGACATCTGAGATCAGCACTCCTGACAGTTGCGTGGAATGCCGATGGATGGACATTTGATGCTCTGACATCTCACTATAAAACGCTGGTGCGTTACATCAATTTTGAGGACAAGGGTATGGTGCTGGGCTATGGATGCGGCAGTCCGTCCATGACAAGGTCGAGCAAATATCCTGAACAAGCATACAAATTAGGAAGATCATTATAATGGAGGTAATCTTATGAGTAAAAAATTAGTAGCATATTTTTCAGCAAGCGGAAACACTGCAAGACTTGCAAAGGATCTGGCGAAAGCGGCAGAAGCAGACCTTTATGAGATACGTCCTGCCGTTCCATACACAAGTGCTGATCTCAACTGGCAGAACAAGCAGTCACGTAGCAGTGTTGAAATGAGCGATCACAGTTCACGACCTGAACTTGCTGACAAAAGTGCTGATATTGCAGCGTATGACACGATCTATGTGGGATTCCCTGTATGGTGGTATATTGCACCGACCATCATAAATTCTTTCCTTGAAAGCTATGATTTTTCGGGTAAGAAGATCATACTGTTTGCTACATCTGGCGGCAGCGGGTTTGGAAAAGCAGTACAGAACCTGAAAAGCAGTGCACCCGATGCCGAGATCATTGAGGGCTGGGTCAATCCGTCTGCTAAGGATATCGAAAAACTATCGGCAATGGTATAAAATTCCAGGATGATATAATATCTTATGTTGAGCCGTTAGTACGTTCATACCGCACTATTTTGTCCACAGCGGATTTTGGTGTAGGGTTATTGTAATTTATCAGCAGCTTGTTTAGTTGTGATAATCTTCTTTTAGCCTTTTCAGGAACAGCTCTGCTATTGGAGAAAACACCTGATACTTTTTCCAGATGATATACATATTCGTTTCAAGCGTTGGTTTGATCGGTCTGAAACAAAGTCCGCTTTTCTCGCTTGTGTCGATGAGATGTTCAAAGGTAAGAAGATATCCCAGCCCCTCTTTTACGAATACAGAGCCGTTGTAGGCAAGATTGACAGTCCCGGCGAAATTCAGCTTATCCATGTTTTCACCGCACCAGCGTGGAAAATCTACGCGGATAGACTGCTCGGAACAGAAAAGCGGCAAACCATATAAATCGTTGAGGGTAACATATTCCTTTTCGGCAAGGGGACTGTCACTAAGCATTACAAGTCCCCATTTGTCGCTTTCGGGGATAGAAAGATAATTATACTTTGACAGGTTAGGCGGTTCAACGATAACTGCAAGATCAAGGATACCTTTGTCAAGACGTTCCGCAACAGGCTCGGTATCTCCGCTGAATATGTGATAAATGAAATTAGGGTACTGCTCTTTGAATGTTTTGATACTTCGTGCAAGGTATTTTATGAGATAGCTCTCGGCTCAGCCTATGCGTATCTCTCCGCCGATGATGTTGTCAAGCTGGCTGAACTCTTCGGCAGTTTTATCGACCATGGCGATAATATCCTCTGCACGTTTGCGCAGGAGCATACCCTCGTCGTTCAGCAGCATATTTTTATTAGTGCGTATAAACAGCTCATGTCCTAATTCTTCTTCGAGCTTTTTGATCTCCTTTGAGAGCGACGGCTGCGAGATATGCAGGCGTTCTGCCGCCCTTGTCATGTTTTCCTCTCTTGCAATCGCTAAAAAGTAGCGTAGTATCCGTATTTCCATTCTGCACCTCCTTAATAATATACTTCTATTATACCCTGACTTGTCATTCCTGTCAAGAATGACAAGTCATTACATATAGGTATTTTACATATCAGAAAAGATATGTTATACTTTAATTACAGTAACACGGAGGTGATAATAATGGCAAACGCAGCCGACAAAACTGCGGTAATTACCGAAAATCTGCGTGACATGGGCTTGGACGATGAAATGACTGCTAAATGTCTGATGCTGATTGAAGAAAAGCGTTACGCAGAGCTTGAAAAGCTGCTGAAAGCCTATCGGCAGTCGCTTCTTGAAAGCGTTCACAAGTATAATGACCGTATCGACTGCTTGGACTTTCTCACCTACACATTAAGAAAAAACGGAGGTATCTGAAATGAAAGACGAAATGCTCAACATAACACAGGAATGGGACAAGACCTTCCCGAAGTCTGACAAGGTTGATCATAAGAAAGTGATATTCCATAACCGCTACGGTATCACCCTTGCTGCAGATATGTACACTCCGAAGAACGCAGATGGTAAGCTTCCTGCTATTGCCGTGTGCGGTCCTTTCGGCGCAGTCAAGGAGCAGTGCAGTGGCCTTTATGCACAGACACTTGCGGAGCGTGGGTTTCTGACTATTGCTTTTGATCCGTCCTTTACGGGTGAAAGCGGAGGTGTACCTCGTTATATGGCTTCTCCCGACATCAACACAGAGGACTTTATGGCAGCGGTAGATTTTCTCTCTGTTCAGGAAAATGTTGATCCCGGCCGTATCGGTATCCTCGGCATCTGCGGCTGGGGCGGCATGGCTCTGAATACTGCAACACTGGATACCCGTATCAAGGCGACTGTTGCATCTACGATGTACGACATGACCCGTGTAAATGCAAAGGGCTATTTTGACAGTGAGGACAGCGAAGAAAAACGCTATGAAAAGAAGGTAGCTCTTAATGCTCAGCGTATCAGGGATTATGTAAGCGGTGAGTATGAGCTTGGCGGCGGTGTTATTGATCCTCTGCCCGAAGATGCGCCGTATTTCGTAAAAGACTACCACGCTTACTACAAGACCGAAAGAGGTTATCACCCCCGTTCGCTCAATTCAAACGGCGGCTGGAACAAGATAGGCTGTATGTCGTTTATCAATATGCCTATACTGCAATACAGCAATGAGATACGTTCTGCAGTTATGATAATGCATGGCGACAAGGCACATTCTTTCTATTTTGGAAAAGACGCTTATGAAGCTATGATAAACGGAAACAAGTACACCGACAACAAACAGCTTCTTGTAATTGAGGGTGCTTCGCATACCGACCTTTATGACGGCGGTGAGAATAACGCTATCCCATTTGACAAGCTGGAAGCTTTCTATAACGAGTATCTGAAATGATCCGATCGGAGGAAAACGCAATGACAACAGCCGAATTTCTTGAATTTATGAACAGTGGAAAACAAGTCACGGCGGAGAGCAATGTGCATCAGATCATGCATAAGCTGAGTCAGGAGGCTATCCGCATAACTATGGAGATCAACAGCTGTTATCATACTCCCGATGAGATAAATGCACTGATGTCTGAGCTTATCGGTGAACCTGTTGAAGTCGGGCTATTTCCTCCGTTCTACACAGACTGCGGAAAGAACATTCATCTCGGAAAAGGCGTGTTCATCAATGCAGGGTGTAAATTTCAGGATCAGGGCGGTATATTTATAGGTGACGGAGCGCTGATCGGGCATAATACTGTGCTTGCTACGCTTAATCATGGACTTCTTCCCGAAGAACGTCATGATCTGATACCGAAACCTATTCATATCGGAAAGAATGTGTGGATCGGCTCAAATTCGACTATCCTTTCAGGGGTGACCATCGGTGATAATGCGGTCATCGGTGCAGGCTCGGTCGTCACAAAGGATATTCCGGAAAATATGATAGCGGTCGGCAGTCCCGCAAAGGTGATGAGGAGCATTTATGATTAAAAGCAGATCTATGGCAGTTATTGCTTCTTTTCTGATGCTGAACGGGTGCGGGAGTTACTCAGAGGATAGTTCGGCTGTGACGGTGCAAAGCGAAAATTCGTCTGTTATTATGCAAAGTGACAGCAGCGTTTCATACGTGACCTCCGACCGACGAGAGGTCACATACTCCGAACAGCAAGAAGAAAAGAAAGCAGACGGTATGAAGATAGTTGCAGGAGATAAGCATTTTTCTGTGACATTGGAAAGCAACGATACCGTCACGGCATTGATGGAAATGCTGCCATTAACACTTGATATGTCCGAGCTGAACGGCAATGAAAAGTATTATTACCTTGAAACATCGCTGTCTTCTTTGCCTGAAAACGTGGATCATATAAATGAGGGTGATATTATGCTATACGGAGACAGCTGTCTTGTCGTTTTCTATGATAGCTTTGATACTTCTTACACATACACGAAGATCGGGCATATCGATGATACTTCAGAACTTGCTGATACACTCGGTACGGGCAGTGTGACCGTAACATTTGAAATGGACGGCAGGAATGATACCTGATACATCGTACATTATAAAAAAGCCCATGTGGCAAAATAAATCAAGCAAAGAACTGGCTTCGCAATTCAAGCGGAGTCAGTTCTTTGCTTTGAGTTTAATACACTGTTGATTGTAGAAATAGATATAATGGATAATTCGCGAAATGCTTCTCCATCGATCTCGCATCCGTGTGGGATATCAGGTCGTTTCAGTGTTGGAAAGTATTCAAATACCGCCAAATATTTGTCATCTCAAAACAACGCACATATCCATGCCGCAAGTGCAGAAGCAGCAGGGAATATAACCAGCAGTTTAAGCAGTTGACTTTTGATGTTGAAACCGTATTTTCTGTTTGAATATACGCTTTCAATTTCGGGGAAATAATACTGAAAAAACTTGTATTTCATAAGCAGGAAATAGTCAAAGCAGACCATGTCATAAATCTTGTATATCGTAAATATCAGTACAAACCGCAGAAAAAACTGTCTGAAGGTGAAACTGCATCTGAAGCCGTCCCATATCGATATAACACCTACCCCGATGATCATCGCAATGCTGAAACCCATCAATACCCAACCGATTACTCTTGCACCGTAAAACAACTCGGTATTTCTCGGCTTCAAGATATTCTGTGCCTCTTTAGGTGCAGAGGAAAAGAATTTTTTATTCTGAATAAAAGCAACTGCCGAAAGCAGCATCAGGGATATCGCTGCACAAAACACTATTGCTAAAAATATCGTTATCAGCATATCGTTTCTCCTTTCACGCCATAAAAAGCAAACGGCAGCAGCGCATTATTATCGATATACGTCACGTTCATCATCTGCCAAACAGACTTTTTTTCTCGTATGTCCCGCATACAAAACCGGTCACCTTGTAACCGCTGTCTGCAAGTGCTGCTTCGATCTCTTCACGCGTGAGTGAGTTTTTACTGATGATCACGGTTTCACCTTTCTTGTGAGAAGAAACGATCTTCTTGACTTCAATTTTTTTGCGTATCGAATCATTGATGTGAACTTCACACATTCCGCACATCATACCGTCTATTTTTACTGTTGTTTTATACATAGCATCTATAACCTCTCGTTGACAATAAAAATTGAATTAGTTTTAGCTAACTTTGCTTCAAATAAAAAGCGACATAACGCTGCTTTGAAAATTAGTTATAACTAACTATATTATAACACATCTTTTGTCGTATGTCAATAGTTATATGAAATATCGGATCTTAGTACATTTTTGTGTTATTATTTTATAGCCGATTCGGCACTAATTACACATCTGACCATATTGACAGAAAAGGGGAGCTGTGATATAATTAAATAGGTTAGTAAGTGCTAACCACGAATAGATCATTGCAGACCCCTTTCGGAAGCCTTGTGCGATAGGGCATATGAATACTTCGGGTCTGCGCGTCAATAATGTGAGTGATCACGTTAAATAAATGCCGATGGGCAGAATGGAGAACAGATATGGATTATTTAGAGATCGAAAAGGTCGTTGGCAGAGAGATACTTGACTCCCGCGGAAACCCCACAGTTGAAGCAGAGATAACTCTTGCAGACGGTACTGTTGCAAGAGGTACTGCACCTTCCGGTGCTTCAACAGGTGAGTTTGAGGCTCTGGAACTTCGTGACGGCGACAAGGGCAGATATCTTGGGAAGGGTGTTCAGAAAGCAGTTGAGAATATCAACACAGTTATCGCTGATACAATCAAGGGAATGGACGCTTCGGATATTTATGCTATCGACAGGGCTATGATAAAGGCTGACGGCACAAAGGATAAATCAAAGCTTGGTGCTAATGCTATACTGGCAGTGTCCATCGCGTGTGCAAGAGCAGCGGCAACTTCACTGGATATCCCGCTTTACAGATTCCTTGGCGGTATTCAGGGAACAAAGCTGCCTGTACCTATGATGAATATCCTCAACGGCGGTGCTCACGCTGACAGCGCTGTTGATACTCAGGAGTTCATGATAATGCCTGTCGGAGCACCTTCTTTCAAGGAAGGTCTGCGCTGGTGTGCAGAGGTTTTCCATGCACTGAAAGCTCTGCTGAAGGAGATGGGTGATGTTACCGCCGTTGGTGATGAGGGTGGTTTTGCACCTAACAACCTGAAGAGTGATGAAGAAGCTATCGAGAAGATACTTGAGGCAGTAAAGAAAGCAGGCTTCGAGCCCGGCAAGGATTTCATGATTGCTATGGACGCTGCTTCTTCTGAATGGAAGAGTGAAAAGGGCAAGGGATTCTACAAGCAGCCCAAGAGCGGTAAGGAGTTCACATCAGATGAACTTATCGCGCACTGGGAAGCACTGGTGGATAAGTACCCCATTATCTCAATTGAAGACGGTCTTGATGAAGAAGACTGGGACGGCTGGGTAAAGATGACAAAGCAGATAGGTTACAAAGTTCAGCTTGTGGGCGATGACCTGTTTGTTACCAACACAGAGCGTCTTGCAAAGGGTATTCAGCTTGGTGCGGGTAATTCTATACTCATCAAGCTTAACCAGATCGGTTCTGTATCCGAAACTCTGGAAGCTATCAAAATGGCTCACAAGGCAGGATACACAGCAATTTCTTCTCACCGTTCGGGCGAGACAGCTGATACTACTATTGCTGATCTTGCAGTTGCGCTCAACACCTGCCAGATCAAAACAGGTGCACCCAGCAGATCTGAGAGAGTTGCTAAATACAACCAGCTTCTCCGCATAGAGGAACAGCTGGGTGATTCAGCTTGCTATCCTCAGATGGGCGCGTTCAATGTTAAGAAATAATCATTTTCTCTTTCAATAAAAAAGTGGCAGCAGCTGATCTACGGCTGCTGTCACTTTTCTTTGTTATTCTGTTTTTTTAGTGCAGGGTTTTGCACACATTGCGTATACGTAATATGTCCGTAACTGTTTTCGACGGATTTACTGCAAATAGCGGCACAAATTTCTTGTCGATATCTGAGAACGGCATCAATAATACAAACCGACTGCTCAGCTTGATCAATACAGTGATAGGTCTATAGCTGCAATTTAGTTTATATCACAAAAGCACATATCTTTTTACTCGCCGAATCCGTTCTCGAACATTGCAGCTATCTCGTCAAGAACAGCCTGTTCCTCTCCGCCGTTTACTACGATCTCGACTACAGCGCCCTTTTTCATTCCTGCTGCCATGATCTGCATTACAGCTTTAGCCTTGATTTCTTTTCCCTCGGCTTTAAGTATCACTTCGCTGTCAGGGTGAGCTTTTACTGCTTTTGCAATAAGCCCTGCGGGTCTCATGTGCATACCTTCTGCGTTTACGATCTCAACTTTCTTTGATACCATATAAGATCACTCCTTTACGAAAAATATATCCAATGTTTTTTGTCATACGGTCGATGTGCTATTCTGTCTTAGGCTGCTTCTTTTTAAGAAGTACCAGCATGAACATTCCAACTATCGAACCGATTGCAAGTGCTAGTATATACTGTATGGGATTGCCCACAACGGGGAATACGAATATACCGCCGTGGGGTGCTCTGAGGGTGCAGCCGAATGCCATCGAAAGAGCTCCTGCTGTTCCTGCGCCTATCATGCATGAGGGTATTACTCTTGTGGGATCAGCTGCTGCGTAAGGGATAGCACCCTCTGTGATAAAGCTAAGACCCATGATGTAGTTTACAGGACCGTTTTTAAGTTCATCTTCTGTCCAGCGGTTTTTGAAGAAAGTAGTTGCGAGAGCTATTGCTATAGGGGGAACCATTCCGCCTACCATAACTGCTGCCATGATGTCGAAATTCTCAGAAGCGATAGCTGCTGTGCCGAATACATATGCTGCTTTGTTGAAGGGACCGCCCATATCTATGGACATCATCGCACCCAGTACAAAGCCCAGAAGCACCTTGCTTGAGCTGCCCATATTGGTGAGCATGTTTGCCAGTCCTTTGTTGAGTATGCCCATTATTGGGTTGACTGCACACATCATGATCGCAACTATTCCAAGTCCGCCAAGAGGATATATCAGTACGGGCTTGATGCCGTTGAGTGATTTTGGCAGACCGTTGCAGGCTTTTTCAAGGGCAAGCATAAGATAACCGCCGAGGAATCCGGCCAGCAGAGCTCCCAGGAAACCTGAAGGCACATCTTCTACGGGATTTGCAAAGGTCGCACCAGCTGATGCCATTGCGCCGCCTGCCATACCAACCAGAAGACCCGGTCTGTCTGCAATACTCAAACCGATATATCCTGCAAGTATCGGTATCATGAACTGGAATGCGTAGTTACCGATAGCTTTGAACCATGCTGCAGCAGCCAGATGGGTACCGAAGTAACCGTCCTGCGGTGCTCCGCCCAGTGAGTCTATCAGGAATGCCAGAGCTATGAAGATACCGCCTGCTACTGTGAAAGGAAGCATATTCGATACACCGTTCATCAGATGCTTGTACAGTTTTCTGCCGAAGTTTTCATCGTCGCCCGAAGATGAACTTCGGCTGTCTGCACCGCCCTCATGATGATATACGGGAGCATCGCCTGATTCAATTCGCTTTATCAGTTCTTCAGGGATCTTTATTCCGTCCGACACTTTTGTTTTGAAAACCTTTTTGCCGTCAAAACGTGCCATTTCCACCGTCTTGTCCGCTGCGATTATTATACCGTCGCAGTTTTCGATATCCTCTTTAGTGAGAATATTCTTTGCACCGCCCGAGCCGTTTGTTTCGACTTTTATTGTGATGCCAAGCTTTTTGCCCGCTTTTTCAAGGGCTTCGGCTGCCATATATGTGTGTGCTATACCTGTGGGACAAGCAGTAACGGCAAGTACTTTGTAACCCCTTGCCGAAGCTTTTTCTGCTTTAGGCTCATCGGGATATTTTTCCTTTTCCATATCGTCTATTATATTTAAGAACTCATCTGCGTCCTTGGCGTTTAGAAGTTTTTCTCTGAAATCTTCATCCATAAGTATTGTCATAAGGCGGGACAGCACTTCAAGATGAACATCACCGTCGTTTGGTGCTGCTATCATGAATAACAGGTTTGAAGGTTCGTCATCGAGAGCTTCATAATCAACGCCATCGGGAACCGTCATAGCCGCCAGAGAAGGAGCCTTTACCGCATCGCTTTTGGCGTGGGGGATAGCGATGCCTTCGCCGACTGCTGTAGAACCTTTTTCTTCTCTTGCAAGAATTCCCGCTTTGTATGCGTCCTTGTCGGCGATACTGCCGCCTTTTACCTGAAGGTCGATAAGCATATCGATCGCTTCGGACTTTGATCTTGGTGAAGCGCCAAGCTGTATGCTGTTCTTACTTAGCAAATCAACTATTTTCATAAATTTTCCTCCTTCTCTGATGATATCAAAGTGTATTCAGAAGCTCTGTTATTTTTTCTTTTGTAGCTAGGCCGTCTGAAAATGCTGTTGCTCCGCCAGCCGCTGTTCCAAGCTTCAGCGCATATTCGTAATCGCCCTCTGCCGAACCTGCCACAAAGCCTGCTACCATTGAATCGCCTGCACCAACCGAATTTTTAACGATGCCTTTGCAAACTCCGCTGATGTGAGTTTCCCCGTTTTCGTCAACAAGAAGTGCACCGTCGCCTGCCATAGATATCAGCACGTTCTTTGCACCCTTTTCCTGAAGCTTTCTGGCATATTTTTCTATCTCATCGATAGTGGTTAGTTTTACGCCGAACATCTCACCCAGCTCGTGATTATTTGGTTTGATAAGGAACGGTTCATATTTCAGAACATTCAGCAGAAGATCTTTTGTAGCGTCCACAACTGTCATGATATTCCTGCACGAAAGCCGCTGTAAGATCTTCTCGTATATATCGGAAGGCAGGCTGTTGGGGATACTTCCTGCTAGTATTAGCGTGTCGCCGTCTTTCAGTTTATCAAGTTTCCCGAAAAGTGCAGCGAGGGCATTTTCATCGATGTGAGGTCCCTGTCCGTTGATTTCGGTCTCTTCGTTGGTTTTTATTTTTACGTTTATGCGGGAATTGCCTTTTTCAAGTCTGACAAAATCAGCGTCGATGCCCATAGCCATTAATCCGTTTTCGATAGCCTCACCGGTAAAGCCTGCTGTAAAGCCCAGCGCTTTTGACTTTATTCCCAACTCGTTAAGCACTATAGAAACGTTTATTCCCTTTCCGCCGAAGAACATCTCTTCGTAGGAAGCACGGTTTACTTCACCAGTTTTCAGTTTCTCCATGCGGACAACATAATCGATTGCAGGATTAAATGTTACTGTGTATACCATCTACATTACCTCCTTAATATTTGTTGCTGACAAATACTTCTTGTCACCGAGTTTGTCGGTTATTATCATTACCCGTCCCAGATCAGCAAAAGATACTGATGTGATCTGCTCGAATTTGGAATGATCTGCAAGAATATAAACCATTCTGCTGTTTCTTATCACCGCAGTTTTTACGCTTGCTTCGTTTCTGTCGGGTGTGGAGATATCTCCTGAAAGTGAGATGCCGTTTGCACCGATAAAACTCTTGGTGAAGTTGTAGCTTTGCAGACTGCTCACACATTCCGCACCTACGATAGCTTCTGTAGCAAGCTTTATCTCACCTGCGGGTATAAAAACTTTAAATCCTCGCTGTGCCAGCTTCTTTGCGTGGATGAATGCGTTGGTCACAAAGGTAACATCCTTATCGGGGATAAAGTCTATCATCTTTTCGGTAGTAGTACCTGCGTCAATGAATACGAAATCTCCATCATCGATAAGTGATGCTGCATATCTTGCAATAGCCAGTTTTTCATCATTGAACAGTTTTGACTTTTTCTCTATATCCTGTTCTTCATATACAAATGAGTCATTTACCGAGATCGCACCGCCGTGAACCTTAACAAGAAGCCCTTTTTTTGCTAGA
>Ga0256405_10006154_pt1 | contig 19592 bp, 18 predicted proteins | sample RumenRJG_02DNA_FD_189096 | JGI IMG/M metagenome (GOLD analysis project Ga0256405, IMG submission 189096) | Bovine rumen microbial communities from Lethbridge, Alberta, Canada - RJG_02 | ecosystem: Host-associated > Mammals > Digestive system > Stomach > Rumen | place: Canada: Alberta... | reverse complement strand
GAATTATATCGACCAGGAGACCGACATGCTGTCTGATGAGTCTTGCAAACTGGTTGTCTTTACTGCTTTTCCAGAAACCCTGGATGCATTTGCAAGTCTTTTTAACACATTTTACTGTTCTACAGGTATACGGGCGGTCAAATTTGCTACAGGAATGACGAGGAGTGACCTTGAGGATAGCGTATACGATTTTCAGAATGATCCGACATGCCGGGTAATTGTATGCGATGAAACTGGTGGCGAAGGGCGTAATTTCCAAATAGCCGAACAGGTGATTCATCTTGACCTCCCGTGGAATGCCAATGCACTTGAACAGCGTATCGGACGCCTGGATCGACTGGGACGTGATGCTGATAAGGATGTGGTATCTGTTGTCCTTTATGCTGAAGACTCCATAGAAGAACAGCTGTTTGAAATCTGGAGAGATGGTCTGCAGATTTTTGATCAGTCTTTGAGTGGCCTTGAGATTATTACTGGCGAATTAAATCGCATGATCGTGGACGCAATGGCAGAGGATCCACAGAATGGCCTGAGGAACGCGCTGGATGATATCAAGGATGAAGCGGAGGAAATGCGAGACAGTGTAGAAGATGAGCAGCTGTTTGATCTTGGCCTGACTTTGTATCGCCCAATGAATCAGGGCGTAGAGAACCTACTTTCCATCTACTCAGCAGAAGATGATAATCTGTTTGCCAAGGCAATGCTTGGCTGGGGGAACCAGGCTGGGCTTACGCCTACCTACAAAGAGGATGAACTGATAGAATTCAATGACTATGATTTCAGCGTGAACGCGGCAAAACAGTGCCTTTTTGTACCTCCGTTCTGGCAATTTTATGACAACGCAGATATTGTTCGGCGCCGTGGACATATCTTGGGAACTTTTGATCGCAAAGTGGCTGCGCTGCGAGAAGATGTTTTATTCTATGCACCTGGTGATCCTGTATATGATTCTATCATTCACAACGCGATGGGCTGCAGTCGTGGCAGGTGCGCAGCAATAGGGACAATTTCAGATTTTAAATATGATGGTCTGATTTTTTTCTATGATGTCGAATTGAATTTGGATCCACTGCTTGAAGCCGGCATTGGCCTGGAGACGCTGGCGCAATTTAAGATGTATTTACCCTTGAACCAAATTGTGATTCCGCTGGGAATTACGGAGGCCAGCCGCCAGATTCCGGAAAGCAAAGTGATTCAGACAATTCAGAATATGCGAGTGACTAACGCGGACCATATGGGGAAAAGGTCAGCTGGTCGGCTGCTTACTTCTCCTTTGGAGCGTTTTATGGCTCAGTTTCCCCCGGAAAAGTGGAAGATGATAGCAGATAATTGCTACAAAGCCTCTATGAAGTTTGCAGCTGCAAAATTGAAAGAAGAGGCTGATCTTCAGGCTGCATTGAATGAAATGCACCGCATCGTAAATGGTTACCGTGCCGAATGCCTGTATTACGATCGTGATATGAAGCTGGCGGAAGAGAAGAACAGGGTTTTTGAGGCGACTTTTAATACTTTGAAGACGGCTAGACCGGTTCTTGATGCAGTATGTTATCTGAGGGTACGAAGCAATGAACAGTAAAGAGGTTTTCCTCCAGTATAATACCGGGTCCATGGCGTCTGATGCTGCTCTGAAGTATCTCAGTAGGATCAGCTCGGATATTTCTACCCCGGAAAAGCTGTCTGAGGCTGCTCGTGCAAGATATGTAAGCGGGTTTATTCGTCGTGTCGAGCAGTTTCGTTCCGGCGTTGCCTCGGAGAGAGATCTTTGTCTTAATATCAGGGATATCGTCGTGGTATTTGGACGGATCCAGTTGGCCAGGACCTTGTATTTGATAGTGCAGCGAATTGGGCAGGAGTTTGGCCTTGAGTGTGAGTCTGATAATCAGGTTTCCTGCCCGCTGCGAGTTCCCAGGTGGCTGGAGCCCTCCAGGTATGTGAATGAAGTCTATGCGCTGAAGCAGGATGAAGATGTCCTGGAGAACGCTTCAGCTGGGGATGCGCTTCTACGGGATTATACGCATTATCGTGATTATAAGAGCTTTGAGCAGAAACTGGCGGTTCACACGGCAATGAGTCTTCCGATGCATAATACTCTGCTCATTTCTCAGCCTACTGGCGGCGGCAAAAGTCTCGTCACACAGATGCTGGCCGCATCCTCTAGGGGCTTGACCATCGTGATTGTTCCAACGGTTGCTCTTGCGCTGGACCAGTATTATGCTGCTGGTCATGTACTGCAGGAGAATACGGGGATTTTCTGCTATAGAGGCGCAATGAGTGATTCGGAAAGACAGGCCATTTTTAAGGCACTTGACGATAAAACAGCCAGACTGCTTTTTACTTCTCCGGAAGCCATTTTAAAGAGCAATAGGCTTTATTCTCTCTTATCTAATGCAGCAACGACAGGGTATCTCGTGAATATCGTTATAGATGAAGCTCATGTGGTGCCGGATTGGGGAGTGTTTTTTCGACCGGATTTCCAGCTGTTTTCTATAGTTCATAATATGTGGCGGAGGGATCCTGGTTCTTCCTTCAAGACAGTTCTCCTTTCAGCTACTCTGACAGACACGGTTGTTTCTACGCTTTTTACTTTATTTGGCGAGGAAGGGCACAATGTGCAATTCCGCTGTGATACATTAAGGCAGGAACCACGCTTCTATTTTCATAGCGTCAGATCACTGGAAGAGAGAACGGAAAAGCTGATTGAAGCCGTCGAGGCCCTGCCGAAACCACTGGTGCTTTATGTTCTGGAGCCGAAGGAGGCAAAGCAGCTGCAAGGCGTTTTCCAAGCTCGGGGATATAAGAATATTCCCATTTTTACTGGTAAGACGAAGGATGAAGAACGTGATCGGGTCTTGACTGGGTGGAAGGAACAGAAATTCGACATTGTGATTGCAACTTCTGCTTTTGGTATTGGCGTGGACAAACCGGATGTCAGAACGGTCATTCATGCCTGCTGTCCGGAGAATCTGAGCCGCTTCTATCAGGAAGTGGGTCGCGGTGGTCGAGATCGTTTACCAAGTTTGAGCTTGTTCATGCCATACCAGGGGAAAATGGATGGGAAAAGTGATGTGGAAAGGGCATCGGGCCTGGTAACAAAACGAGTTCTGACGGTTGAACGCATGGTAGTCCGGTGGCGCAGTATGATGCACGCTCCCTCGGCATTGATCAATGGATCAGATTGTATTTTGGATACCACAACGCCTCCGGATACCTTCGGTGAGGACGAAATGGAATATGCAGGAAATCAGAACATGTTCTGGAATATCAATCTTTTGCTCTTCTTTCATCGTAATGGGTTGATTATGCTTCAGGAGACAGCATATGATCCGGAACGAAACGCTTACACGGTCCACGTGCATCTGAATAATCCTGATGTGTTAAACGATGAGGAGTTGTTGAAGAAAGATCTACAGGTGCCTAGAGAAAGGGAATACCAGTCCCAGACGGAAGGTTATAAAGTAATTAGAGATCTGGTTGAACATCCGAAAAGAATGTGTTGGGGAAAAGTTTTCTGCCATTTGTATCCGTTATCCGGAGATGTGTGCAACGGCTGCCCGTGTGATCCTCAAGGTCGTAATACTATACCGGATAAAAAGTATAAATTGCGGAAATCACCGGAGATCTCTTTTCAGCTTTTGGGTAAACCGGCTCCCTATGACAGGTTGTTCGGATCTTATGATAATTTGATGATCACGCGAAAGGACAATGGCCCTTGCTCTGATGCTGAGATCTCTCTTCTCAACGCCAGGATTAATATGAATCCAATCGGTACAGTGGTGCTTCCAGATCGGTTTCTGTTTTCGACGAATTATAGAGGCCTTATCCTGAGTTATGATGAATTTAAGTTTGCTGCAGAATTCACGCCATATCTTTTCGAAGAAGGTGTTTTGTGTGTCCTGGATGATAAAAGCAGCCAAAATCTTTCGCTGATTCGGACAGTGGCGGGGTTAATGGAAAAAGGCTGTTGGGCTGTACTTTATCTCAGCGAGGAAGAGTATAATCGATTTGATAGCAGCTTGAAGCCTTGCTATAATGGTTATTCGGTTTCATTGGATCGCTTGTAGGGGGAATGTAAGTGTTTAAGAAGAATTATGACAGCATGAGGATGGAGCCTACTCCTGAGCGGGTACTGGCTGTTTGCCGTCTGGCCAGCCAGTTCAAACTGTCCAGGGATCAGATGAGAGAGTATCTGACTCTGAGCCAGTTGGGGGATAAGGAAGTTGATACGGTGAACAAGTCTGTTGCTGTTGCGCTGGATGAACTTCATTTACTGCAGGAAAAGAATGATGTGATTTCTTACGTGGGTCCGCTTGATGCACTGAAATCGGGAAAAGCTTTTCGTCAGTGTGTTTCTTCGATCATTTTTGGCGTGAAAGACTCGACGTTTGTATTGTTCTCCAAGTGGCTGATCAGTAAAAATGAAGAGCTGTTTAGCCTGGGCAATTGGGAGACGATTGCAGCCACTTGCTCAAAAGAAGAGAGTATGCTTGCAAAAATAGATGAAAATGCTGTTTTGGGGTGGCGCTTTTGGGCGACATTCCTTGGACTTGGATATTTGAGTGGTACAATGCTTTTACCGAATATGAAGGTGCGGCTTCAGGATCTTTTGGAGATTGGTTTTCCAAAAAAGTATCCCTTTGATGAAGCAGTCCGTGTGGAAGATTTTATGCCTTGGCTCTCTTCCAAAATGCCGGAAATTGATTTTGATAGTGTTAAAGTCTTGCCTTTGGCGCTTTCTTCTGCGTTCAGGACACTTCAGGAACTGGATTACATCAGGTTGGAGACTTGGAGAGACTCAAAACGGGTGAATCTTTACCCGGTTGATGGTGAAATGAATGAATTTTCTCACATCACGGTCAGTAGGAGTGTATGTGTATGAGTTTCAAAAGATACCTCTCCTCCATGGAGAAAGACGTTATCAAAGTAGATAACATCGGTGCGGAAGATAAATACTTCCGCGCAACCCATATGCCGTTTGGTGAGCTTGAAGTGTATCAGGGGGAGACCATGACGCCCGCTGCCGTCATGGATGAAGACAAAATCTTCTATGATCTTGTTTGCAATGAACAGAATCAGCATCGGATGATCATAGTGCGTGGGGATAATGGTACCGGCAAGTCTCATCTGATAAGATATTTTTATGATAAGTTTATTCATAGCTCTGCGATTTATTATAACCCGGACAAAGAGCAGGTCATTTTCCTTCGCCGTCTGAATAACTCCGTGAGGGGTGTTTTTTCTCAGCTATTGGATCAGAGAGCCATTCGGGATCCGGAGATTGAGCAAAGAATGAGAAAGTTTGTCGATTCTTCCTCCGCTACATCGGATGAGAATGCGTTTAAGTTGGAAATACTGTCATCCTATATTTTGGCTGTTCAGAGTGACAACAGCGGGAAGGTATACTCAACTGTCAACTGCAATAATATCGCCAGCTTTCTGAAAGACAGTCGTATTTCAGAACATTTGCTGAGAGATGATGGCCCAATTTCACGTTGCTATCAAGTGATTACAGCTCCGAGTGATCAGGTGATGAAAGCAACAACAATATTCACCGTAGAGGACTTTAAGAATAAAAAGCTGCTGAAATCGGTGGGCTTTCAGGGAGATCCAAGGGCAATAGATTTTGTGCAGACATTAAAAGAAGATGATGATGAGTATACGAAACTTGTCGAGTACCTCAACGGCTTCACAAGGGATGTCGTGCAGCGTAGTGCTGGTATCTCCAGTGAAGGGGCCAAGGAAGTTTTTGAGCTGTTACGAAAAGATTTGAAGAAACAGGGCAGAAATCTGACACTGTTCATCGAAGACTTTACCGGGTTTACAGGCATTGACTCAGAGCTTATTACAGCGCTGTCCACACCCCATACAGGAATGTATTCCGAACTCTGTCGTGTGACAGCTGTGATCGGTATCACGAATGACTACTTCCATCAGTTCAGAGATAATTTTAAGGAGCGCGTCACACATCAGGTGAGTGTGACCGAGCGTACTTTTGGTACACCTGAGTTTATTTCCCAGATGGCGGCTCGTTACCTGAATGCCATCTATTGCGATCCAGAGATAATAGAAGTTTGGTATAATCAGGGTGGTGATATCTCGGAGCTGCCTGTCAGTGATTTTAAGGTTCCATGTACATCATGGGACAGTGTGGAAATCAATGGAAAAGCAGTGACTCTGTACCCGTTTAACAAACAGGCGTTAATGAAATTGTTCGATAGCCTGCCGGTAAAGAGTCCTCGTACTTTCCTGATCGCTGTTCTGCGTGCGCAACTGAAAGAGTATTTTGATGGGAAAGTCTTTGGAACGGACTGGCATTTCCCGATGAATTCGACTTCTATTCCAATGGAGAATAGTGTCCACGCATCTATGATTGATCGCCTGGACCAGTTTCCTTCAGAAGATAAGAATCGAATTAAAGCAGTTTTGGCCATTTGGGGTGATGGCACGGGTACGGCCGCGAAAGACGAGAATAATAATCTGATTATTGGCTCGCTACCAAAACCTATGTTCGAAGATATTGGATTAGAGGCATTTGAAGGTTTGAATAAAGTGGGACCATATCCACCACCTCCACCACCTCCACCACCTCCACCACCACCTCCACAGAAGACAACCGACCTCGAACGGCGCGTGAATGATATCAATTCCTGGTTCGAAAAAGAGGAGCCTCTACAGTATCACAACGACTATAGAACATATATTAAGGATTTTTTAGTCGGCAAAGGAAGTAGTTGCGGAGCTATTCCTTGGCAGGATCTAGGTATCCCCGCGTATATAGTGGATTCTCGTTTTTCTGATCTCAGCAAGATATATATCGAGGGTCAACAGAAAGGTCAGAAGGGGGCCACGAAAGAGAATTATCTGGTTTATCTGGAGCGAAATGCTGATACGAGGGACCTACTGCTTGCTTTATGTAATCGCAATTATACAAAGGGTTGGAATTTCATTGGCTCTGCTTATTTCCAGACTCGTGCAATCGTATGGCTTGAAAAAAATAAAAAACAAATTATTGCCCAGGTTTACGGTGAAGATCAAGGCGAGAATCCGCCTGTCATCAGATGGTGCCTGGCCTTGCAGTATTTGAAAGCAGCGGCCTTCGGTCAGCCGATCGATAAGTCTTCGCCATTGGCAATTGTAAAATCCTTGATGGTTCCAATTGAAAAGAACAAGAGTATCAAGCGTGTGAATGAAGTCTGGGTATCACTGGAACAGTTTGTGGAAGGCCAGAAAGCGGTCTATGATTCCGCGGTCAGTCTATTACGACAGGCCTCTGCGACTACCATGGGCGCTGTCAATTATTCCAAGGATGCAAAAGCAAAAAAGTTCTACCGCACAGCGGAACTCCTGCAGGAAGTCCAGTATCTGGAAGAGCATCATTGGAACATAAGCAATGAGCTGCCTTCTGATTCAAAAGAAAACCTCCTTTTCAATCCTGCTAATCTACTTGCCAAATTGTACCCGCGGGTTGAGAAAGTGCTGGAGAAGGAGAAGACCAGGTCAGAGGAAATCTTGCTTTCTGTCAAGAAATATGTTGGGGAAATATCGCTGGAGAATTTGCTGGATCTCTATAATACGATAGAAACAATGTTCTCCGATTTCAAGCAATTCAGCATTCCATTTAGTAATGATCTCGAAAACCGGTTTCGTGGTGGATTAGAAGAGAAGGCTAATAGTGTACTTGAATGGGTATCAAAATATGATAAGCCCTTGTCTGATAATCTGATTTCTGACTTTTACGAGTTTTCGGATAATTCATTGGCGAAGCTGAATGATTTTCTCTCTGATTTGGTAGAAATTGAACGCCTGGCCATGAAAGAAGAGAAGAAAGCGAAGGATGATCTTTTGAAACTTGGTGTTTCGGCTGAATTTGGCGACTTGAATGAAGCAGCATTTACGGCTTTGCTTGAAGTACACAACGTGATACTACCAACGGAGGTTGATTCAAATGCTCAAACAGACGATAGATAATTGCCTGCGGGCTATTAGAACCACGGATTCCGCCAAGAAACAAAAATCTTCAATTGAAGCATATAATAAAGCACTGGTCATGCTGAGTAAAGCAACGTCAGATATCAAGGATACTCTTACCACCGCTCAGTTGCTGGGTGATTCTGACATTATACAGAAGCCTGTTTTCACAGACGAACAGAAAAATGACGTGCTGGAAAGTATAAAACAGTGTATGAGCGCGGTAAAAAACAGTGAATTGACGGTTGAGACCGTTCAGCTGTTGCAGACACGAGGCCAGGTGCTGAAAAACCATGAGGAACAGTTGTGGACGGCTGAGGCTGAACGTTATTCCCAAAGTGCGCGAGGTTATCTGTCACTATTTGGCGGTATCTTGGATGATAAGAAAAAGAAGAATGCTCTAGAGAGTAAAATCTCATCCGCAATAAGTGGCAAGCCGACCAAAGCGAATATTGATTCTCTGATTGTGTCCGTGAAGGAGACAATGAAAATAGCTTCGGATCTATCTTTGACAGAGGATGTTGAGGCGTTCTTCAAAAAAGTTGCCGATAACACAGCTACTGTTGGAGATCTGACACCAGAAGTGAGCAAGTGGCTTTCAAAGCACAAAATGCAGCAGAAACTGAGAGTGGTCTTTCAATAGCCAATTGTGGATGATTTTGATGATATCGGAACATGGTATTTGTATGAATGCGGAATGGATGTTCCTGTATTATCTGAGATCATGAAAAAATGCCCGATCGCTTTTGACAAAAATGACGATGAGCATATAATTACGGAGAAACTCACATCCTTTTTCTTTCAGAAGCAAATAACATCTTGCGTGGTAAACGAGTCCGATTATTACTGCAGCCTGTAAGACAATGGAGCTGATCGCTCGATCAGCTCCATTCTTGCTATTGCATCGATTTTACATACGTGGCTAGTTCTGTGAAATCAACGCCCGTGCTGGAATCCCAAGATATTCTGATGGCCTCATAGATTCGTTTATCACTGAGGCCCATGGCTCGTAAAACATAGCTGGGCTCATGGCTTCCAGAGTTGCAGGCGGAACCATTGGAAAATGCGTAGTCAGATTTCATGGCGAGGAACAGAGCTTCTGCGTCAACGTCCTTGAAACTGATATTCGCCGTGCTGGGGATGCAGTATTGCTGGTCTCCGTTAAACACATAGTAGATTCCGTCCAAGGCTTTTATGAGTTTCTCTTTTGTTGCCCTGTTTTTCTCTGCGTGATCTTTCATGTTTTCTTCACAGAGTTCAGCAGCCTTCGCAAATCCGGCGACAAGGGCAACCGGCGTGGTGCCCGGCCTATATCCGCGCTCCTGCTGGCCGCCGCACATGAGGGGTGTAATTGGTGGCCGCTTATAGCTTCGGTCTCTCTTGAAGACGAATCCGCCGATTCCCTGAGGGCCGCCGAGTTTATGAGCGGTAATGCTGAGCATATCGTATTTCGTCGCTCGCAGATCGTCGTTGAGCTTTCCGAAGCCCTGTGTTGCATCTACATGGAAGTAGGTATTCGTGCCGGCAAGGGCCTCTCCGATTTCCTGAATCGGCTGTATAATGCCAGTTTCGCTGTTGACATGCATAATGGATACAAGCAGTGTTTGATCGGTAACTAGGTCCAGAACCTGTTTTGCTTCGACCCGTCCGCTTTCGCCTGGAGAGACATAATCCACATGGAAGCCATATTCTTCAAGCCGCTTCAAGGCCATCAGGACGGATTTGTGTTCAATGGATGTCGTGATGAAGTGTTTGCGACCGGTCTTTTCAGCATAATCTCGAAGTCCGAGAATTGCCATATTGTTGCTCTCTGTCGATCCGCTTGTAAAAAGAAGATCAGTCGGGTCTACGTTTAGAATGCTGGAGATGCTGGCCCTGGAGCTGGCAACGATTTCCTTGGCATCTGTTCCGAAAATGTGCGTCCTGCTATCTGCATTTCCGTAGTGATTGCGATAGACGTCAATCATCCTGTCCAAAACCAATGGATGGATAGGGGATGAGGCGTTGTAATCAAGATACGTTGCCATTTGTTTCCTCCTCATGCAGTGCTGATTTTAACAGGTCTTGACAGTTTTTTAGGACATCTCTCGAACTGTAGTGATTGATGCCCCGACTCAAATGCAGACGGAAGTATTTGGTAATGGTCTTGTCATCATCTCCAAGACCGTCATTGATACAGCGTTGCCGCAGAATTGCATCGTATATTTCAGCGTATTCTCCTGCTAAGGTCGTCCAGTCCATCTCAACATTGCTGTCAGAGAGCGGATCAATCCCGCCAGGGATACTGGGCTCGGCCAGGGACCAGGCGAGGGCCCATCTGCATAGAATGTTCCAGTTTTGAATACCGGTACGAGTTTTGATTCGAATGAGCCTGTCTTTTTCCGGTTGGGATAGTTTGAAGTGCTTGATAGTCATTATTTAGGCCTCCTCAAAATATCCGTGGGTGATGGAAGTGCATTGTTCTTCCTCCCGGTACTGCAGAGTGTAATAATCAATGACATTGGGACGGATCATATCGTGGTATCTGCCGATGATTTCTTCATCAGTAGAAAGAACAACAACCTGAGAGCTGGCTGCAGGCAGATAGTTTTTTACAAAATTAGCCCGGTTCTCAGAATCCAGCCTAGCCATCGGTGTGTCAATGATGACGGGTGCTTTATAACCGGAGGTCAGGGCCAGGGCCCAGACAATCGAGACAGCGAACATTTGCTGTTCACCGGCAGACAACTGGTTCTTCAGAAGCTCATTCCCTTCGATATCGTAGATGGTAACATCAAGGGTATCCGGATCGACAGATATTCTGCTTACCAGACTGTCTTTCTCAACCAGTTGCTTGAAGCAGTCTGTTATGGTTGCGGACAGTTTGTTGACCTTTTCGCGCTGAAGCCTGATTTTGAACTCATTTAAGACTTCCATGGACATCGCGGAGTATTTGATGATCCTTGCATTGTTGTCGTTCTTGTTTTCTTTCTCTGTAAGTGCTTTGATCAACTGCAGACGTTTGGACATCAGAATTTCCCGTTGCCTGCGAAGGCTGTCCAGCTGTTCGTTATGCCTGCGCAGCTCTTCATCTGCCAGGTTTTTCTTTTTCTCGATGGATTTGAGAGCCTCATACAGCCGCATGGCCATCGTTTTTTCATTGGCATCCCCGAGATATGCATCCAGATTCATCAGCTCGTTTTCCTGGCTGTCAACATGTGAGACCAGGTGCTGGATGCGCGATGGGCGGGAAGGAATCGTATCTGATAGCAGCTTTTCAAAAAGCAGGATGCTGGTGGCCGATAAGGATTGATGTGAAGTGCCTTCCTGACTGTTCACATGAGAACCAAGTTCTTCATCCATGATGGACAGAAGCTGCTCCATTACTCTTGCTTCAATTTCAAGCTCCTGCAGCCTTTTCTTTATTCTGCCGAAGGCAAGAGTCATCTGCCTGTCCGCCTGCTCCTGCATGCTGGTGCTCTGCATCTGAATCTCGGTATCATAAGCCTGCCTCACAAGATCGGCGCAGAGAATGAGGGGAGTCCCCGGATCTGTGGCAAGCTGTATCAGTTCCGCCTGAACCGTTTCCATTTCCTCAGAGATCTTGCGCATTTGGGCTTTGATAGAGTCTCGGTTCTTGCTGAGTTCACCGCCCGAAGCCCAGAATTCTCTTTCTTTTGCTTCTACTTCTGCCTCGTATTCCTGGCATTTTAATTCAAGCTCATAGATTGTCTGCACTAGTGCTTCTGTGCGGGTGGTTATTTCGGACAGCTGAGCCTCGACGTCTTTGAAGTTTTTGTTTTCTTCGCTGTTTTCAAAAGCATCCAGTGCATTGTTTTTCCGGCGTATTACTTCATCAATGTGAGTAATGGCCTTTTCGATTGTTGTAACGCCGATGGCTGATTTGATGGAGGCCTTGATTTGTTCAAATGAAGAGTCGTCGGCCAGTTGCGTGATTTTTTCGTTGTTGAAGAAAAAGAACCGTGCAATGCCAAAGGGAAGTATTTCTTCAATGTAATAGTTCCAGTTTTCACCCAGATAGTGATCAGAGACACCGTCTTTTTCAACTTCTGTTTCCTGAACAGCGCGGCTGTTCTTCTCAAACCAGGATCGTTTTACACGTATTGTCGTTCCATCATCCAGCTGAAGTGTGACAGCAACGTAAGTCAGATTGTCTGTTGCGTGTTTGTTGATATGGTCGAGCAGGAGTTTATCATAGGATTTGGCATTTTCCTGCACATATTTCAGTGCAGACTTTCCGTACAGGGCCAGAAGAATCGCATCATGGAAGGTCGTTTTGCCTCGGCCGTTAAGGCCGCCAACGAGGGTAATATTGCGCTGACCAATGCGGTCGGATAAGGCCATTTCGTGGGTGCCTTTATAGATTCCAAAGTTATGAAGTTCGACTTTCGTAAAATACATGTTGCCTTACCTCAATCGACCAGATCTTCATCGCTGTCGCCTTCAGGTTCAAAATAGTCATTGAATCTGGCAGAGCGTTCAAGAGCGACATCTTCTGCGTCTTTTTCGTCACGGTAGATCGCCTTTTCTATCTCCTTCTCAAAATTGAGAATTACGTTCCTCTTGTTTGAGATGGCAGCGGCCTTGGCTTCTGTATCAAGAAGAGCCTGCTGAAGTCCGCAGAGCAGGGTTTCATCGGCGTAGAGATCTTTACAGACGGATTCGAGTATTTTTAGCTCCTCTGCACCGAAGTATTTGTTTTTGCTGATCAGATGGTCTTTATATGGCTTTCCTGTGACTTCTTCATAGATTCTGGGTAGAGCGTCTTCAAATTCGTGTTTGTCGTCAAGCCAGATCTGTCTGATAAGCTGCAGCTCGTCCTGCGTAATGAGGGGCACATTTTTAATCTCTTCAGGACCGATCTCGTGTACAATCTGTTCCACTTCAAGTAGGCGTCTGAGAAAGAACTGCCTGGTTTCCTTGGTATATGGGCCATGGACAAGGCGATTGTTATGCCAGGTCAGCCGGCCGTCTTTCCGACGAAAATCTCTTCTGTCCCGGTCAGTTTGCCAGTCCCCGGCGATTTCGTTTCTGAATTCCAGCAGGGGAAGCATCCAGGATTTCTCCTCGTCGTTTTGTATCATGGCGGCCATGGATTTGTCTTCAGTGACCATGGTGCAAACCCAGCAGCCGAATCTGCTGTTACCACAGCTTGGTGTTGAAGTGTCTATGACCAGCGGGCATTCTCCGTCGGCCGATGCACCGCTGTACATGGAAAGAAGATCCTTATTGGAGTGCCCCCAGGGGTTATCATGCTGCATGAGAAACTGCCACACATTGTCGTTGGACCAGTTCTCGATGGGCGTGAAGATATAGGAATTCGGGAAGGAGCCGTTAGGACTTAGGTGCTCTCTGTAACGCTTCTTTTCATACCCTTCCATGACAGCCTTACGCGTTACACTTTCTGCTTTTCTCGTTCCCAATACAAGGATTGCTTCGCTTTCAGCATCCAGGATTTCTTTTATAAACCGGTTGGAAGGGTCGATCTTCATTCGATCCGTACACCAGCGGAAGTCTCTGCGAGGATAGGGGTAGCCACGGCCAATCAGATTAACCCAGAATGTGTTAGTGGTGGAAGGGGTGAGCCGATGGGGGATGATGGGCAGTTTTTCCGACTTGGCAGCTGCTGTCATTCTGTTAAGGGATCTGGTAGCCCAGAGAGCGACAACAGGAGATTCCACAAGAGTGTCCGTACTGATTACATGAACGGTTTTATGGCGTTGTTCAGCAGGAATTTCGCTGAGGGCTTCCCATACAAGCTGTACTGTTGCAGTTGAGTCTTTCCCACCGCTATATCCGCAAATCCAGGGGATCCTGTCTGCCAGGTATAATCCTTTTATGGTATCGATGACTTCTCTGATATCTGATTTCGTTAATCCTGCCATTTTATGCTCCAGCTTCTCCGATTAAATATGACGTGATATAGGCGGACATCGCTTTTTGGGTGGCCCGGTTGGCCGCGACTTTTCCGTTGACGAATATAAGTCCTTCCCAAAGCGGATTGTTCTTTTGCCAGTCTATCGTTTTCAGTTTTTCCAGCTTTTCCTGCCAGTGATCCGGGTTCGATCGCAGAAGTTCATTCCCCGCGGCGCCAATGGCTACAAGCGTAATGCTGAGAGAACTTACATAGTTCTTCCGGAGTTCAGAAGATTTCATGTGCCCCTGCTTCACTTCGCCCCAGCCTATCATATAATTGGCTACAGTGTTCCAGAAGGTAACGGCCAATTCCATCTTTTCATCAAGTGACATGGCAATGTCTTTAAGCAATTCTGACGTAGCCGTGCATATTGCACTGAGTGTGAAAAGAGCGATTGATCGGTTTGAAATAGCGGTCTTTTCCTTTTCCGTCAGACCAATAAAGGATGGCACAGAATCCACGACTTTTTTCGCTATGATAGAGTCCTCTTCCCGGGAATTATATAGAATATTGATGGATCGGGTTGGCCTTATAGCGTACCGGTTCAGATCCGAGAACATCTGTTGGGATCGCTGCAGACCTTCGTCTCTATAAAACACCACTGATATATGCTCTTTTTTTAAATCCGGGTTCTTTTTGATGGCCTCCGCGATAGCAGCTTGCCGGTGCTGGCCGTCGTTAATCAGAAATCTTGCGTCCATTGGTATCCTGATATGCCCGATAGCCGGGTTGGCTTCATTGACAGGGGCGAATTCCAGCGGCCCATCCACAGAAACCGTCAGGGAAGAAAAAACATAGCTGCTTGGATTGGCCAGTATGTAATTGCACATTTCCGGGATCCTGGAAGTATTTAAGGTGCGCTGAGATTTGGATTCCGGAGGTAAATTATCATCAGTGAAATGGAAAAGCTGTGGAATAACACCCAAAGGAACCATGGAGGTATAATACTCTTTAGTTGCCTGTATTCCTTTCACAGCTGGAAAAATAAACGCAGCGTCTAACATGCTACTTCTCCCTAAGATATGATGTTAGAATATATCATAAAATGGAAGTTCTGTAAACACTTCCGGAAGTGTTTTTTGTTTGTCTTTCAATATACAAGAGACAAACACGTGGCCGTTAAAAAAAGCAGTGTATTTGTGTAAATCCGATAGGATCAAGGTAGTAGACCAGTATTTCTCCATCGCGAACAAATACAAAAACATCACTGGCGCGTAAGTGGATTAGCTTACCATCCAGTTTTTTTTTGTGGATTCTGTTGTAAAGTTCGGAAGGGGTTTCGTTGTCCTGCAGCTCTCCTTGAAGAATGAGATCATAGGATGTGGCTTTAATCTGATGCTGGTATCCGATAAGGTCCTTGAATGCTTGATAGCTGATAAAGATGTAGTCTGGGATTGTGGTTTTTAGTCTGTAAACATAGAAATGGTACAATTCTTGACAGTTTGCCATTTTCCAGGCCTCCCTTTGTAATTAACATAAATTGCTATATCAGTATAGCATAACGCTATACTGATGTCAAACAATATCCGCATTTCTTGCGATAAGAAAAACACTGTGTTATAATTCTTTTTATCCAGTTTGAGGATGTGTAATTATGGGTAGCAGAATAGATAATGTAAATGAAACACAGCCATTGGAATTAGTAAATCCAATCTGGTCTGATCGTAGAAGTAGTAATTTAATTAAATGGTTGATGCAACGATCTGGGGTGTCGACGGAGATGATGGCTGACTTTTTGGGAGTAAAAGTTTCTGTCTTTAGCAATAAACTGAGCAGAGGTGCTTTCTCCTTTCGTGAGTTGATGATTGCTGCGTATGCTTGCAATTATTCATTTTTGCTTTTTTCAAACGATTGTGAAATAGTTCGACGCTTTGATCTGAGAGATGAATTGGGTGAATATTCCCAAGAGTGGGAGCGAATTGCAAAACTAAAACAAGCACTGTCGATAGAAGATAAAAGGAATTTGCTTCGTAGCAAAGAGATGGAACTTGAAAAGATACAGGCTGATTTGATGCAATTAAAAGAAGAAATAGACAACGCCGACGACTATTGATACAATTTTCAGAGCACAATCTTTTTCGTATGTATTAATGATGCTAAAACTTGTTGCTTGAGGGGGACACAGATCGTGACTGCTGGATATTTGCTGCAAAGAGGGGATATAAAGCGATACTTCGTTACGGAAGCTGATTTGTGGGCAGTATTAAATTATATGTTCTCTTCATCATGCTCGAAGCGTAGTACATATAAGTTTGGTCTTATAAAGGCTATTATTGATAATCTGTTCTCAGTACATAAATCAGATCGAGGCTTGGAGCTTTCATATATAGAAATATTCAGTAAGTTTGCTGAAAACTACTGGAACATAGTTACAAAGTATCATTTAAAACAAATGCGCCCTGATGGTAAATCTTCTTTGACCAAACTAGAGCAAATTTTTGCCGGGATTTTGGAAAAGTCTCATGCATCACAGTATGTTGAATTTGAAAATCTGAATGAAGACGATAGAGAAACAATTATTAATGCAGTTATCAGACAATGTAAGAAAAATGTTCTTGGGGCATTGTATAATGATTTTGAAGGTCTAATTTATGGATTCGATTTAAAAGAATCTGGAATATGGATTAATCCAGTTGCTTATGAATTCTTACTTAAGTATAAGATTGAAATTGAGCAACTGAATTACTTCGCCTGGGCAAAATTTATGGAGAGCATTAATTCAGATGAGGCGTTAGTAAGAGTACTTGATAAACTCGAATTGTCAAGCCCACATCGGCAGAGTTTGCTTATATATAGAAAAATACTAGAAGAAGAATTCGAATGCTGCAACTGTTTTTATTGTGGAAAAAAACTTCAACGAGCAACACATGTTGATCATGTAATTCCTTGGAGTTATATAAAAGGAGATTATATATGGAATTTTGTTCTTGCTTGCCCTTCGTGTAATATTAAAAAGAAAGATAAGCTGCCAAATGAACCCATACTATCACGAGTAGTAGTAAGGAATGAGAAATTGACACAATCAACCAATCCCTTGGTTTGTAGAGATTTAACGGCATATACTCCCAAAACATTATGGATGATATGGGACTATGCTAAGCTTGGTGGAATAAGGATTATGGATTAAAGACAATATAATAACTAGTGAGGTAGAACTGCTTAGATTAATTGTTTGAGGAGGAAAAATGAAAGAACCATTTAAAGAATATATTTGTGACGTTTGCGGAAAGACAATCACTGTAGACGAAGCCATGTTACAATGGCTTCAAAAGAAATCTGCTGACTCCACACTAGAAACGCTCGTAGATATACATATTTGTTGTAACCGCAAGCCGTGTGACAGCTATTTTGAAAGAAGAGAAATCAAAGAAGAGTTGCATGAACAATGGGATCATCTTAATTCATTTGCCGGGACAGAACATCTTGACAAGATCCTCACATTTCCATGCAACAGAATTATTCCATATGAAAAACGCAAAGATTTTCTGAGTATTATGCGCCGTCTTACGCTTCCCTATTATGAGGAAGCACGCCAATACTTTTATCGTGCAGAGTTTGATGGCTTTTCAGAAAGAATCAGATTATATGAAGAAGGGCATGATTCATGGAACCAACAGACGCTGAAAGCCATTATTGAGGAATACTCAAATGAGTGTTCAGACTAATAAAAAGGCTGGTTATTATGGTTATCTAAGCTTTGATTGTCCAGAAAACATTAAAGACCACAAAACGTATCAGAGTGAATGCTTGGAAAAACTAATGAAATGAGCACAGAATCTATAGAAAATGATGACATATTTGGAGATTGGAAGATACAGAGAAGAAGGCAGGTTGTGATTGATAGAAATCATGTCATTCGGGAGTTTCAGAAATATACCTCGGCGTATAACCCGTCAGATCCAAAGATCAAGCTGAAAATCGATCATACGTATCGCGTTGCCGGGCTGTGTTCCAAAATTGCCGATGAGGCTGGCACCGACCCTGAACTCAGCTGGCTTTGTGGTATGCTTCATGATATTGGCCGCTTCGAGCAGGTGAGAAGGTTCAATACCTTCGTTGATGCGGATTCTGTAGATCATGCGCAGCTTTCAAGTGAGCTGCTGTTCGATGAGGGGCTAATTGCATCGTTTGCTCCGGATTTGGACCCCAGCTCATCGATATTGTTGAAAACATCGATTCAATGCCATTCACTGTACCGGCTTCCGACGGATTTATCGAAAGAAGAAGTATCGTATTGTAATGTCTTAAGAGATGCCGACAAAATTGATATCTTTCGTGTAAACTGTGATACTCCACCTGAGGAAATCTATAACGTCACATCAGAGAACCTCAGAAATGCGGATGTTACGCCTGAAGTAAAGGAATGTTTTCTGAATCATACGGCGGTCCAAAGAAATCTGAGAAAAACATCAATTGATTATCTTGTCGGACATATCTGCCTTGTATTTGAGCTTGTATATCCAATCAGCCGAAACATAGCCAGAGAACAGGGCTATCTTCAAAAAATGCTGTCTTTTCAAAGTTACAATCCAGAGACTCGGGAATGGTTTGAATACATGAGACAGCATGTGTGGGAAGGAATCTGAGATAGAGGCACAGATATTTCAAGCAGACCAGCTGTGTCAGATCATGCACACAATGAAGCTTTGCTAGACGAGGAGGAGAATCCATCAGTATGATTACGGGAAAACAAATCTCGGCAGCCCGAAAATCATTGGGCATGACTCAAGCCAAACTTGCGGATAAGCTCGGAGTCAGCACAGAAGCCGTCAGCAAATGGGAAAAGGACGTCTATGCTCCGTCAGCAGAAAACGAAGAGAAGATATACCGTGTTCTGGGTATTGCTCGGGCCGGAGATAACAGACGTGACGTTGTGCTGTTCCATGAGCGGAATATGTCAGCTTTTCTGAAGGGGAAGTTTAATTCCGGTGAGTTTCCTCAAGCCTTAAAAGCGATGTCATTTGCCAAGAAAATGCATGAAGGGCAGTATCGGAAACCGAAAGACTTGAAGATCCCCTATATTAATCATCCGCTGACAATGGCCTGTCACGCTCTGGCAATGGGACTGGAAGATGATGCTCTTCTGGCTGCAGTGCTGCTACATGACGTATGTGAAGACTGTGGAGTGGAACCTTCTGAGCTTCCGGTGGATCCAGATGTACAGCATGTTGTAGCGCTTGTAACGAAATCAGCGCACGGATTCAATGAAAGAGCATATTATAATGCAATATCAGAGAATCCGATGGCTGCGATGGTTAAATGCCTTGACCGGTGTAATAACTTGAGCGGGATGGCAGCAGGATTCTCAGCAGAACGGATCGAAGATTATATCGAAGAGACGGAACGATATTATCCGGTACTCCTTGATGTTATTAAAGATCAGCCGGAATACAACAACGCAGCGTGGTTGCTCAGCTATCATATCAGGAGTCTGTTGTTGACGGCGAAAAGAATCTGAGAGGTGTCATTCATGTACGAAGTTTTGACAGCATATATTCCATATTTGGAAGAGTACAAAACAGCTTACAAGGGCAATCCGCGATTTCAACAGGCAGCATATGATTTCGTGAAGAACTATCATGGCTTTATTAACTTAGCAACTAAATATTTCCCAAAATATATGGCAATATAGACTCGAATGTAGTATAATGAGTCTATGGAAAACGAAGTAAAAACCGATTATCGGAAATGCTCACCAGATGTGCTGTAT
>Ga0256405_10006152_pt1 | contig 19598 bp, 18 predicted proteins | sample RumenRJG_02DNA_FD_189096 | JGI IMG/M metagenome (GOLD analysis project Ga0256405, IMG submission 189096) | Bovine rumen microbial communities from Lethbridge, Alberta, Canada - RJG_02 | ecosystem: Host-associated > Mammals > Digestive system > Stomach > Rumen | place: Canada: Alberta... | reverse complement strand
CTCAAACTCATTTTCTGCTCCGATAGGGAGGAAGAGTGGCACCGGGTTTGCACCCAGCTTCTCCTTGATCTCATCCACAACAGCAAAGAAGTTTGCACCCATCCGGTCCATCTTGTTGATGAATGCAATCCGCGGTACCTTGTATTTCTGTGCCTGCTTCCATACAGTCTCTGACTGGGGCTCCACACCGCCCACTGCGCAGAATATGGCAACTCCGCCATCCAGAACTCTTAATGAACGCTCAACTTCGGCTGTAAAGTCCACATGGCCCGGGGTGTCGATGATATTTATCTGATGATCCCGCCAGTAGCATGTAGTTGCAGCTGAGGTAATGGTTATACCCCGGTCCTGTTCCTGCTCCATCCAGTCCATAGTGGCTTCGCCGTTGTCGACTTCGCCTATCTTGTGGTTTTCTCCGGTATAGAAGAGGATACGTTCTGTGGTGGTTGTCTTTCCGGCATCAATATGTGCCATGATGCCGATATTGCGCATATTCTTAAGCGTCATAAAATCTCCGGTCAAATATTCAGGTCTTTCTCGTGGAGCACAACTCCACCGGCAACAAGCTTCTTCTGCAGATCCTTCACATCAATTCCTGGAATATCATCGTAGCATGCTGCTGCAATACCGGCAGCTTCTCCCATTACAGCACAGGCCGGGATAACTCTTGAGGCGTCCCACATATGCTCGGTGACAGATACGTTTCTTCCTGCAGTGATAAGGTTTTTGACCTCTTTGTTGTAAAGTGTCCTGAAAGGCATCTCATAAACAGGACCCCGTTTCTTCCAGTTGCTGTACATTCCGATGGAATCTTCAAAGAACTTGTGCTCATCAGCTACGTCATAGGTATATTCACCCACAATCCGTCTTGTCATCCGGATCTGAGGAATAGTGGCAATGAGGGTAGGAACATGGTTGGGGTCGCTCTTCCGTTTAAGAACAATATCCCGGAGTGTCTGCTCGTGGGAAAGCTGCATCATCTCAGAAAGCTCAAAGCCGCTCAAGCCGGTGAACCGTCTGTCGATGAGAGGTTTTCTCTCGTTGTTTGCAGTTTTCTCCTCATCTGGAATATCTGCCGCACCAATCTGATTCAGTTTGTGCCAGTTGTCCTTGATGGAGAAATACCATGCCGCCAGCACATTTCCTGCCTTGAAGGTCTCTTCAGGCATCTTTGCAAAGTGCACAATGTCGGCATCACCGGTTGCATCCACAATATTCTTGAATTTTATGGCAAATCGGCCGCTCTTGTTCTGGGCAATGATTGCCTCAATCCTGTCAGCGTCCCTTTTGACATCGCAGATCTCGGTTCCATATAGTATCCGTACGCCGTTCTTGTTGAGAAGTTTTTCTGACTCCAGTGCAAAGAGGGAAGCGTTGTACTGAACCTCAAACCTCTTGCCGTCCCGCTTCTCCTCGAAGGTTCCGTTCTCAAGCCATGCCTTTGGGTAACGGCTTTCCACCAGATGTTTTATGGAAAGCATGAAAAGTTCCTGACAGATTCCAAAAGAAACCTGGTGTCCCATTCCGTCGTCTATAGGCAGATAGATGGCAATAAGTCCTGATGTGGCAAGACCGCCCAGGATCCAGGATCTCTCAATCATGGTAACCTTGGCTCCGGCCCTGGCTGCTGCCAGTGCTGCCGAAATTCCGGCAATTCCGCCACCTGCAACCAGTACATCACATTCCTCTACAACAGGGGTATCAAAACTTTCACGAATTATTTCCATAGTATAATCACTCCTTGGATACAATATTCCATTATAATTATATCCAGTTCAAAAAGAAATAGGGAAAACCCTCATAAACGAAAAAAATATATATATTTTTTATATCTTCACAATTTAAAGAACTTATGGTTATAATGGGAAGAGAGAGAAATCCAAGGAGGAAATCTTGAGAAAAATTTTATTAGTTTGTCTGATTGCTCTTCTTGCAGTAAGTGCATTCGCCGGCGGATCCGGAGAAAAGGCTGCCAAAGGCTCTGATATGCCTAAGGAAATCACAGTAGCTATTCCTGCACTTCCAGCAACAATGGAGCCTGGAAAGGAAGTTCTGGTGTCAATGTACCGCGTATTCATGAACGTTTATGACAACCTTATTGTCACCGACTATGAGAACAACACAGGTATGGTACCTGCTCTGGCAGAGTCCTGGAAACAGATCGACTCCCAGACCCTTGAGGTTCACCTTAGAAAAGGTGTCAAGTTCCACAATGGAACAGATTTCAATGCAGATGACGTTCTGGTGACATTCAGCCAGGAAAGACTTTTCGGCGACAAGCCTGCAGTCGGTGTAAAGGACAAGAACTGGTCTGCTTTCAAGGAAGTTCAGAAGATTGATGACTACACAGTCCGGTTCATCACAAAGAAACCGGACCCGACAATGGTTCAGATCCTGTCACTCCCTTGCTACTCGATCATCAGCGGTGAAGATTTCAAGGCAACACCATTTGTTGATTGGCAGTTCAAGCCAGTTGGAACAGGTCCTTATAAAATTGTAGACTTTGATGCAGAAGACCACCTGATCGTAGAGAAGAACCCGGAGTACTGGGGCGGCGAGCCTGCATTCGACAAGATCACCTTCAAGGTTGTAAAAGAGATTGCGGCAAGAATCGCAGGACTCCAGTCCGGAGACTATCAGGTTATCTGTGACGTTCCTACCGATTTCCATGCGACAGTAAATGCAGATCCTAATACAGAGATTGTAGGTGGACCTATTGCAGTTGCAAGAACCATTTACATGAACATGCATAAGCCATACATGGATATTCACCTGAGAAAAGCTCTTTGCTATGCTATCGACCGTGATGCACTGGTAAGAGACCTCTGGAACAACATGGTGGACGTTCCTCATGGAATCCAGTACGAGAACTTCGGAGATATGTATGTAAAAGAGCATCCGGCTCCAAAGTATGACCCGGAAGAGGCTAAGAAAGAGCTGGCTAAGTCCGAATATGTCAAGATGGGATCTCCTGACCTGGTATTCAGAATCATGAGAGACTACTACCCGGGAGAGGTTGATACATCCCAGGCTTGTGTAGAGATGTGGAAGAAGGTCGGAATCAACGTAAAGATCGAAGTATGCGAGAACCAGCAGCAGGTCAACGCTACCGATGCCAACAAGATCAGAACTCTTGACCTTAGAAACACAATGCATAACACACTGTTCCCAGACCCGGTAGGAGGTCTCTGGAGAACATTCAAGCCGTCATATGATGCAACTCGGTACTATAACTGGGATTCCAGAAAGTTTGCTGAGTACGGCGAGATCCTGAGCACCAGCATCGACCCTGCAGAAAGAAAGGCAGCTGTAAAGGCTATGCTTATCGAATGGGACGAGAACCCACCTGCAGTTATGCTGTACAACACTCCTATGTTCTACGGAAAAGCTAAGAACATCAAGTGGAAGTCATATCCTTGCTACTTCATGGACTTTGGACCACGGAACGTAAAGAAGTGAAATAAACACATTTTATTGTGAATCGGGGGAATAGAAAAAAATCTGTTCCCCTTTTTTATTTTAAAAATAAGGAAAATACGTATATTGCGTGGTGCAATGATTGGGTATACAATACATACTGAGAGGGTATGCATGAAAAATAATCTTACTGGCTTACGTTTTGTTATTGCTTATAACACCTCTGGATTGGTAGGTGCTAAAAAATCAGTTGAGGAAATCATTGATATATGCAAGTACTCAGGCTTCTATGGCCTTGAGGGAGATGATGAGGGAATATTCGCAGGCAAATCTGTGGATGAGCTTGCCAAGATGGGAGAAAAGTTCAAGGCAGCCGGTCTTTCCATCGGCACATTCCATCTGCCATATAAAGATCCTGTTCTGGATGATATAGCTACTTTATACGAAGTTGACCGCCGGAAGATGGTGGATAAGATGAAGTATTGGATGGAGCGGGCTGTGGCTGTGGGAAGCACAATCGGTATCCTGCATCCGACTACAAGAAAAGGCTACAATGTTGATATCGAGGGACTTGACCGGATCTGCGCCCAGGCAGGCAAGACACTGCAGGAGCTTTTAAAGTTCGGAGAACAGTTCAACTTCAAGATTGCACTTGAGAATATGCTGCCATATTCCGGCGGCCGGCTGGGATGCAAGAACGAGCATATGATCAAGCTGTACCAGGAGAATAAGCACCCGAACTTGGGATTCTGCCTGGACACAGGACATTCGCTGGTAGCCCACGGACCTGATGCCATGAGCTGCTATGAGGCTATGAAAGATCACCTCATTGCTTTCCACATGCAGGATAATGCCGGGGATAAGGATTCTCATCTGCAGCCTGGGAAGGGAAATTACTTCTGGAAGGAATTGTTCACTGCGCTTAACAGAACCGGGTTTGACGGAAATGTATGTGTGGAAGCGCCGCCTTTCACATTCGGCCCGAATTATTCAAAGGAAGCATGGAAAAAGATGTTCACCGAGCTCAATGAGCTGGTAGATAAAAGTTTGAAATAATTTTTTAAAATAAAAAGGAGAGGAAAATGAAGAAATTTTTACTGACATGCTTGATGCTGTTTGTTGCATTGAGTCTGTTTGCCGGCGGAAGCGGCGAGAAAAAAGGCAATGCTGTCGAAGAAGTAGTTATTGCTGTTCCTGCACTGCCAGCAACAATGGAGCCTGGTGACAATTCAAACCAGACAGTAGCTATGTATAAGGTGTTCATGAACATGTATGATACCCTTATCAAGATTGATTACAAAAACAATACCGGTATCAAACCTGGTCTTGCAGAATCTTGGAAGCGGATCGACGACACCACACTGGAGCTCTACCTGAGAAAGGGAGTTAAATTCCACGACGGTTCAGACTTCACAGCAGATGATGTTGTATGTCTGTTCGGACCTAGAAGACCATTCTCAAAAGACTCCATCATGGGAAAGGATAAGAACTTCCCTAACTTCAAGGAAGTGCAGAAGATTGATGACTACACAGTAAGAATCATCACAAAGAAAGCTGATCCTGCAGTAGAGCAGATTCTTTCTCTTCCTTCTTATTCTATTATCAGCAGCAAGGGCTTCAATTCCACAGATTTCAAGGAATGGCAGTTCAAGCCGATCGGAACAGGTCCTTACAAGATTGTAGAGTTTGTTGATGCAGAGCAGCTGGCACTTGAGGCCAACGAAGACTACTGGGGAGGCAAGCCTGCATATAAGAAGCTGACATTCAAGGTTGTTCCTGAAGTTGCAGCAAGAATCGCAGGACTTTCCGCAGGTGACTTCAACATCATCACCGATGTTCCACCTGACATGTTCTCCACTGTAAAGGCAAATGACAATGTTGAGATTGTCGGCGGTGCAATCACCACAGCAAGAACAATCTATTACAATATGCACAAGCCATACATGGATGTTCATCTGAGACATGCCATGACATATGCTATCGACAGAGAGCTTCTTGTAAAGACACTGTGGAACGGCATGGTAGAGGTTCCTAACGGAATCCAGTGGCCTGTATATGGCGATATGTACATCAAGGAGCATCCAAAGGCTATCTACGATGTAGAGCTTGCAAAGAAAGAGCTTGCACAGTCTGAATATGTTAAGATGGGTTCTCCTGTAATGGTTTACAGAGTTCTGAAGGATTATTACACAGGCGAGCTTGACACAGCACAGGCTTGTATCGAGATGTGGAAGAAGATCGGAATCAATGTGGAGATCCAGGTATGCGAGAACTGGTCACAGGTAAACGCACAGGATGCCAACGGAATCAGAACCTACGACCTGAGAAACACATCCCACAACGGATTGTTCCCAGACCCGGTATCAGGTCTCTGGAGAACATATAAGCCAAGCTACGATGCAACCAAGTGGAACAACTGGAAAGCTCCTGACTTCCACGAGCAGGGGGCAATCCTTGAATCCTCCACAGACCCGGCTGTAAGACGGGCTGCATTCAAGAGAATGCTGGAGATCTGGGACGAGAACCCACCTGCAGTCATGCTGTACAGCAACGCTGTATTCTTCGGAAAGCAGAAGAATGTAGATTGGACACCTTATGGATGTCAGTTCATGGACTTTGGTCCGGACAACGTAAAAGCAAAATAATTTAGTTGACAAGGCGGGAATAAATTGCTTCATGTAAAAAATCTTAAAGTTGATTTTGAGGTGGATGGACGGAGAATCCGTATACTTCATGGAGTTGACTTGGATCTTGAAGAAGGCGAGACTCTCGGCCTGGTAGGGGAGAGCGGGTGCGGAAAAAGTGTCACCTGCTCTGCCATCTTACGCATCCTTGCCGATAACGCTACTGTTACCGGCGAGGTTATGTATGACGGGACCGACCTTCTTAAGCTGCCTGCATCAAAAATGGAGGAAATCCGGGGAAAGGATATCACAATGATCTTCCAGGATCCTGTGGTTTATATGAACCCGGTCAAGACTATCGGAAACCAGATTACCGAAGTTATACACCTTCATGAGAAATGCTCCCAGGCAGAAGCTGATAAGAAAGCTATCGATCTTCTGACCCAGGTGGGTATTCCACATCCTGAGACACGGCTTAAATACTATCCGCACCAGCTGTCGGGCGGTCTGTGCCAGAGAGTCATGATTGCCATGGCTTTGGCCTGCAAGCCTAAGCTTCTTATGGCGGACGAGCCTACCACTGCCCTGGATGTCACAGTACAGGCACAGATTCTTGATCTTCTCCGGAGTCTTAATAAGAAACTGGGTATGGCTACAATCCTTGTAACTCACGATCTGGGCGTTATTGCAGAGAATGTAAAGCGTGTAATGGTCATGTATGCAGGTGTGGTTGTAGAGGAAGGCCCTGTTGATATTATCTTCAAGAAGCCGGCTCATCCTTATACAGAAGGACTTTTGAATTCCCTGCCAAAGATGGATGGTCAGGAAGGAGACCTGATTCCTATAGAAGGTTCGGTTCCTGCTCCTGACAAGCGGCCTGCAGGCTGCTGCTTCGGACCCCGGTGCAAATATATGACTGATGAATGTCTTAAAGGACAGCCGAAGCTTACCACTATCAACGGAACACATCGATGTGCCTGCTTCCATCCGGTGCACGGAACATATGGAGGCGAGGCATGAGAGAAAAACTTGTAGAAGCCAAAGGACTGTATAAACAGTATGCCCTTAAGTCTGACAAGCTGTTTGCAAAGCGGAGATATCTGAAGGCTGTAGACGGCGTCACCTTTGATATTTACAAAGGAGAGTTCTTTGGAGTTGTAGGAGAAAGCGGCTGCGGTAAATCAACCACTGCAAAGCTTATCCTTGATATGGAGCATCCTACCAAGGGAACAGTCCTGTTCAAGGGGCGGGATATGTCAACCCTCAAGCCTAAGGAGTGGAGAGCCATCCGCCTGGATATGCAGATGATTTTCCAGGATCCTCTTGGTGCTCTTGACCCATATATGTGTGTTGGAAAACAGATTATGGAGCCCCTCGAGATTCACAATATCGGGGATCCTAAGGACCGGAAGCAGATGGTTCTGGATATGCTGGCGGCTGTAAGCCTCAAGCCTATTTTCTACGACCGCTATCCCCATGAGCTTTCGGGTGGCCAGCGGCAGAGAATAGTACTGGCAAGAGCTCTTATAGTTAAGCCCCAGCTTTTAGTCTGCGATGAACCTATATCTGCGCTGGATGTATCAATCCAGGCTCAGGTTGTAAACCTGTTCAAGCGGATTCATAAAGAATTAAATCTGACATTTATGTTCATAAGTCACGACCTGCGTATTGTAAAGCATGTGTGTGACAGAATAATAGTTATGTACCTTGGAAGAGTGGTGGAGGAGGCAGAGAGCGATGAGCTTTTTGCAAATACACTTCATCCATATTCCCAGGCGCTTATCTCTGCAGTACCGTCCCTTACCCCTGATGCCCAGGCTAAGCGGATTATGCTGCATGGAGATCCACCTAACCCTATAGACCTGCCCAAAGGCTGCAGGTTTGCTTCCCGGTGTTCTAAATGTACACAGCGGTGTCTTGAGTCGGAACCGGAACTGGTGGATATGGGTAATGGGCACAAGGTTGCCTGTTTCTTGGTTACAGGAAAGTAAGGAAGGAATATATGCACGTTAAATACTTTTTAGTTAAAACTCTTAGAGCTTTTCTCACAACATTCCTTCTGGTTGTGTTTGTTTTCTTTGTTCTCAGAATTACCGGAGACCCGGCTCAGGCCATGCTGCCGGATGATGCCACCGAAGAAGATTACATCGAATTCAGACAGCTGTGGGGACTGGATAAGCCTCTTATGGAACAGTTCTATATCTACTGCAAGAACTTTGTTCACGGTGACTTCGGCCAGTCGTATAAAGATGGACGTGATGTTTTCGAGATTATAAGTCAGCGCCTTCCAAAGTCGGTATGGCTTATGGGTATGTCTATCATCTTCTCCATTGTGGTGGGGTTGCCGCTGGGTATATACGCGGCCTTGCACAGGAACTCCTTCGGAGACCGATTTATTATGGGAACGGCGGTGTTCGGATTCTCTATGCCGAACTTCTTCCTGGGTATCATGTTCATCCTGATATTCTCCATGAAGCTTCACTGGCTCCCAAGTGCAGGAAGTGACACCTGGCTTCATCTTCTTATGCCTATGATCACCATAGGTATGACCAGAATGGGATCCTATGCACGTTATACCCGTTCTGCCATGCTGAACGTTCTTTCCAAGCCATATATCATCACAGCCAAGGCTAAAGGTGCCAGCCGGAACAGGATGGTTTACCTCCATGCCCTGCCGAATGCTGCAATTCCTATTGTAACTGTAATCGGAACCAGTATAGGACATATGGTAGGTGGAAGTGTAGTAATTGAAAACGTATTTGCCTGGCCTGGAGTCGGACGGCTTCTGGTATCTTCTGTTGCAGTCCGGGACCTTCCTGTAGTGCAGGCAATCGTTATTATCATGGGCTTGGCAATGGTTCTTGCAAATCTTCTTGTAGACTTTACTTACGGACTTCTTGACCCACGGATCAGAGTTACAGCAGGAGACAAATGATGAGCGACAATGTTAAAAATGAAAAAGTAAAATTTGAAGTTCTAAGCGGCGTTGTCGGACAGGAGACAAAACTTCAGAAAGTCTTCAGAAAAGTGCCTCCTATGATCATGCTCTGTATAGCATGGCTCCTGTTCATGTTCATTGTGGCTGTGTTCTGGGAACAGTTTGCTCCTTTTGATTACGAGGCCCAGGATCTTTCACATCGTCTTTCAATCCCTAAGATTTTCGGTGGTGAGGATACTGTGCATATCTTGGGTACCGACTCTCTGGGCCGCGACTTCCTCAGCCGCCTTATCCGCTCCATACGTACCAGCCTCCTGGTTGCATTCTGTGGAACTATAATCACAGCTGTCCTGGGTACAACCCTTGGCTTTGTGGCTGCCCATTTCCGGGGCTGGGTGGATGAGACCATCATGATGCTGGTGGACTTCCAGTACTCACTGCCGTTCATGATTCTGGCCCTGCTGGTAATCGCATTCTTCGGAAACAACCTGGTCTTCTTCGTTTTCCTTCTTGGTATTGAGGGGTGGAACAAGTATGCCCGTATGTCCCGAGGTATGGCTCTGTCGGCTCAGAACAACGGTTATGCTGTTGCCATCAGGCAGCTGGGGGCAAGTCCTGTGCGGCTCTACACCAAGCATATTCTCCCTAACGTATCAAACATCCTGATTGTAGAGCTTACTCTGAACTTCCCTGCAAAGATTCTTGCAGAGACATCCTTGAGCTTCCTGGGACTTGGAATCCAGCCTCCTGACACATCGTTGGGAAGCCTCCTTTCCTTTGGAAGAGCCTATATGATGACCAACTGGTGGCTTGCGGTCATTCCAGGTCTCACCATCTTCCTGACCACATTGAGCATGTGCCTTCTGGGAGACTGGGTCCGGGATACTATAGACCCGACTATCCGGAAATAAGTTTTGCTGACGGCAAAAAGGAAGGGTACAGGGATTGCCCCTGTACCCTCTTTTTTTACGCCATGACCAGTTCCTTCTGAGCCTGTTTGCTCTTCTTCTGCCTGGTCTGTCCCTTTTCTTCCGGAGATGCAGGTGCAGCTTCCGGTACGGCTTCTGAAGCTGTCTTCTCAGCTGCAGTCACAGGCTTGGCCTCAATGTGCTCTGCCACAATCTTGATTCTGCTTCTGGCCTTGCCATCCTCGCTGTTCCATCTGTCCTGCTTAAGACGTCCAACCACCCGTACGCCAGAGCCCTTGACCAGCATGCTGCGGCAGCTGTCTGCCAGTTTTCCCCAGGCTTCAACATCGAAGTATGAGACTTCGTGCTGAAACTCCTCGCCAGATTTGAAATACCTGTTTGTAGCTACCGAGAAGGTGCAGAAACCGGTGCCCTTCTGTGTTGAGTCAAAATCTGCGTCCTTTGTGAGGTTTCCCTCTACGATTACCGAATTGAGATTGCTTGTCATTTTATTCCTCCTGACACTTTTTACCTTCTCTTACAACCAAAACTTTCATTTTGCTTCAATTTTTTTTAAAAAATTTTTAAAATTTTTAAAATTTTTTCTCCCTTTACAAAATAGTTAATAATATATAAAATTATTAGTATGAAAAAACTTTTGCTTCTTTTAATTTTGTGTATCAGCTTTTCCGGATGTCTTTCCTCCAAGAAGTACCATGTGTCAGAGAATAATGCTAAACAGACCTTGGAGCAGAACGGTATAACCGTAATATGCGAGTATCTTGATGAAGGCAAGCTTATGAAACGGCACGGCAGAGGAGATGACAACCCATATATCACCAGAGAGTTTGTTCTTACACCGATCTATTCACTTGTTTTTGAGGTGGAAATAAAGAATAAGACCAGTATGGCAGTTAAATACGATTCCCGTGAAACAGAGCTTTTTTTCGGCGAGAAGTCAACCCGTGCCGCAGTAGTAAGTGATTTAGATACTAATCTGGAAGACGAGAAGTACCTCAAGGGTTCCGACAAGCTGGCCCGGATCCGTCTGGCTAAGAAAACCATGTATAATAATGTAGTCAGAGTCAGACCTGGTGAAAGTTATAAGGGATATATAGTGTTCAGAAACAACTTCCGTCAGCGGGGTGACTGTACACTTAATCTCCCGCTGTTGTATAACAATGGTAATGTTGCAGAAGAATTCGAGTTTAATTATCAGCTTACAAAAAAGAGACAATAAGGAGTGATATATGGCAGTTGTCAATCTGATTGAAGAAGATATAATTAAAATTCCGCTGGAGGCTAAGACTAAACCGGATGTAATAAAAGAGCTGGTTGATGTCCTTAAGAAAGCTGGGAAGATTGAGGATGCAGAGAGTGTCTTCAGGGCAGTCATGCTGCGGGAGAATATGGGAAGCACAGGACTTGAGAAAGGAATTGCAGTTCCCCACGCCAAGACCCATAAGGTGAATAACCTGGTTCTTGCTATCGGTGTTTCTCCGGAAGGTGTAGATTTTGATTCTCTGGATGGAGAACCTTCCAAGCTCTTCTTCCTCCTTATCGCCACACCTCAGCAGGCTGGTCCTCATATCGAGGCACTTTCCGAGATTGCACGTCTTACACGGTCAAGCAACTTCTGCAAGCTGCTTCTGAACGCAAAGACACCTAAGGAGATTGTAGAGATTTTCTCGGCTCAGTGATTATTTCCTGTTTCGGGAATTTAACTTCCGCAGCAGGTAGGCAATAAGAAAACCGGCTGCGAAAAGCAGAAGTGCATTCTGTAGGTTCATATACTGTTCCTATAATGAAAAAGGCAGAGTTTCCTCTGCCTTTTATTTTTACATATTCTTAAGATTCTTCTCTAAGATGTCCAGCTGATCGGACAGCTCCTTTGGAAGGTGCTTGCCGAACTTAGGATAGTGGTTTTCCCTTATATCCTTGATCTCCTTGAGCCAGCCTTCCTTGTCAACAGATGTGATGGCCGGGATATTGGCCTTGTCTGCATCGGAAAGTCCCTCGGTGTTGAGAGCGCCTGGTTTAGGCATATATCCGATTGCTGTCTCAACTGCGTTATCCTTGCCATCGCAGCGGTCGAAGATCCATGCCAGTACTCTTGAGTTGTCGCCGTAGCCTGGCCACATGAAGTTGCCTTCCTCGTCCTTGCGGAACCAGTTTACATAGAAAATCTTAGGAAGCTTGTCAGCGCTTGACTTCTTGCCTATGTTGATCCAGTGCTGGAAGTAGTCTCCCATGTTGTATCCGCAGAATGGCAGCATTGCAAACGGGTCGCGCCGTACCTGTCCAACCTGGTCTGAGATTACGGCCGCAGTTACCTCGGATCCTACTATAGAACCCAGGAACACGCCGTGGTTCCAGTCTCTTGCCTGGTGTACCAGCGGAACTGTAGAAGGTCTTCTGCCTCCGAAGAGGAATGCAGAGATTGGAACTCCCTTCGGATCTTCCCATTCTGGTGCGATGCATGGACACTGGTTTGCAGGTGCTGTGAACCGTGCATTAGGATGAGCGAACTCTTCACCTTTTGGAGATTTATCCTTTGGCAGTGCCGGGCGCTTTATTCCTTTCCAGTCAATAAGGTCCCCCTTGGCAGGGTAGCCGATTCCTTCCCACCAGATGTCGCCATCTTCGGTAAGGGCACAGTTTGTGAATATTGCATTCTTTCTTGCTGCTTCAAGGGCATTCTTGTTTGACTTCTCTGATGTTCCTGGTGCAACTCCGAAGAATCCTGCCTCCGGGTTGATGGCATAGAGCCTGCCGTCCTCGCCGAATTTCATCCATGCGATATCATCGCCGATTGTCTCGACTTTCCAGCCTGGAATCTTTGGAATAAGCATGGCCAGGTTTGTCTTTCCGCAGGCAGATGGGAATGCACCTGTCACATACTTTACCTCTCCATTAGGATTGGTAAGTTTGAGGATAAGCATATGCTCTGCAAGCCATCCCTCGTCCCGGGCCAGAACAGTGGCAATACGTAGTGCAAAGCACTTCTTTCCTAAAAGGGCGTTTCCGCCATAGCCTGAGCCATAAGACCATATAGTATGCTCCTCAGGGAACTGGGAGATATACTTGTTCTCCATATCTGCACATGGCCATATTCCGTTGTCAGACTCGCCGTCAGCCAAAGGCTTTCCTACAGAATGGAGGCATGGAACAAAGTCGCCGTCAGTTCCGATGGCATCAAGCACTTTCTGTCCTACACGGGTCATGATGATCATGTTGCATACAACATATTCAGAGTCTGTGATCTCGATTCCGTTCTTGGATATCGGAGAACCTACAGGACCCATGCTGTAAGGGATTACATACATTGTTCTTCCCTTCATGCAGCCGGTATAAAGCTTGGTCATTGTCTTCTTAAGCTCAACCGGGTCGATCCAGTGGTTTGTAGGACCTGCATCCTCCTCTTTGCGGGAGGCGATGAAAGTACGTGCCTCTACCCGGGCAACATCGGAAGGAAGAGACCGGAACAGGAAACTGTTGGGCTTCTTCTTGAGAGGAGTGGCAAGGCCGGAAGCCACCATCTTCTGCATAAGAGTGTCGTACTCCTCCTTGGTGCCGTCGCAGATATGGACTGAATCAGGAGTGCACATCTTCTTGATCTCTTCAATCCAAGCCTTTATTTTGGCATGTTTGATGTCATTTAAAGTCATATATTCTCCTTAAATTTTATACAAACTGGGATACCAGGATGATGAAGATACATACTGGTGCAAAGAACTTGATGGAAAGTTCGAACAGTTTTTTCTTCTTGAATGTGTTGGAGAGCTCCAATTCCTCGATGATTGCCTTTGGTTTGATGACATATCCTACAAATACACAGGTGAGCACTGCTACGACAGGCATCATGATGTTGTTGCTTATGTAGTCACAGAAGGAGAGGAAGTCCATTCCCATGATAAGGAAGCCGGACCATGCTCCGTTGCCCATGGATGATGGAACACCCAGAACGACACAGATGATCAGGGTTGCGATGATTGCCTTTGTCCTTGAGAATTTGAATTCGTCCTGGAAGCTTGCCACTACTGCTTCCATAAGGGATATTGCTGATGTAAGTGCTGCAAAGAATACCAGGATGAAGAATGATGCTCCTATGAAGCCGCCTGCTGTCATGCTTTTGAATACTTTAGGCAGTGTGATGAACATAAGACCAGGACCTGCATTCAATGCCTCTGGACCCATGAATGCGAATACAGCAGGGATTATCATAAGACCTGCCAGGAATGCGATTGCTGTGTCAAACAGAGCAATATGTGTGACTGCAGTCTCGATGTTCTCTTTCTTCTGAACATAGGAACCATAGGTGATCATGATACCCATAGCCAGGGAGAGGGAGTAGAACATCTGGCTCATGGCTCCCAGCACTCCAGACCAGGAAAGATTGCTGAAATCTGGCTTGAGGTAGTAGACAAGGCCTTCTCCGGCACCTGGCAGGAAAATTGAGTAGATTGCTACGATAATAGTCAGTATTACAAGCAGAGGCATAAGAATCTTGCTGGCCCGCTCAATTCCTTTACGCACACCGTAAATTATGATGACTGTCACCAGGCCGATGAAGATGACATACCAGAAAAGAGGAGAAGCAGAGCTGGAGATAAAACCGCCAAAGAAGCCGTCTGCCGCCGCAGTGTCTCCAAAGCCTTCACAGTATACTACCAAGTACTTGAGGACCCATCCGCCGATTACAGAGTAGTAGGGAAGGATGATGGCTGGAACTATAGCCCCCAGTACACCGACAAAAGCCCACTTCTTGTTCAGCTTCTTGAATGCGCTGCATACACTTAAGCCTGTCTTGCGGCCTAATGTGATCTCGGCTGTCATAAGGGCAATACCTACAGTAAGCACAAGAAGAATGTAAATAAGGAGGAAGATACCTCCACCGTTCTTGGCAGCCAGATATGGGAACCGCCATATATTTCCAAGTCCTACGGCAGAGCCGGCAGCTGCTAAAACGAATCCGATCCTGCTTGTGAATGAACCTCTGTTGTCGCTCATTTTTTTCTCCAATATGAATTTTTTGTATATTTATATTAAATACTATTTTTTCTTTTTTAACAACAGGGCAAAGGGATTATATGTCTCGGCATCGGACTGCCCCTGCATATACTTTGCCGCCTCTAAGTCCTGCTCCTTCGAGGAGGAAGGTTTCAGAGATATACGTCTTGCATTCTGGTTGACTTCTTTGACAATTACCGACATTTTATCCCCGATTCTATACATTTTCTGTATATTTGTGCCAGGCTTGATATTTTCAAGCTCTGAGACATGTACAAGTCCATCCAGCCCACTTTCAAGCTCAATAAATATACCGAAATTGGATATTCTTACAATCTTTCCTGTGATTTTAGTTCCTTCGGGATATTTTTCTTTTGCGCTGTCCCATGGGTCGGCAAGCAGTGCCTTTCGGCTTACAGAAAGTCGCTCATGATCCCAGTCTGCCTTGAGCACCAGCACCTCAAACTCATCCCCGACTTTCAGTACATCTGCTATGTCAGAGATCCGTTCCCTGCTTACCTCGGAAATAGGAAGAAGAGCCTTGAAGCCATTTACTTCGACAAAGGCACCGAAACTCTGGAGGGACACTACCTTTGCCATAGCTTTGGCCCCAGGAACCAGTTCTCCCTCAAGCTTCTTAAGTTCAAGCTGGTGTTCTTCCTCCCGGATTACACGGTTTGATACCAGAAGGTTCCGACCCTCTTCCTTGAATTCTATGATCCGGAAGGGCAGGCTTTTGCCAACATATTCTTTGGGTTCTTTCTTCTCTTTAAATCCCATCTGGGAGTAAGGACAGAAGGCCCGGGCTGATCCTACAGTGACCTCAAAGCCTCCCTTGATTTCTTTCTCAACATGCCCTTCGACAGGGGTGCCGTGCTTATATGCATTCTCAAGCAGCGCCAGGTCTGCATTATCACCGCTTATCCGGGTGGTGAACATCATCTCCCCATCTTTAGTTCCGATAAAATAGACATCTATTGAATCTCCCTCGCGGGCAGTCAGTGTGCCATCCTCGTTCTGAATATCTGCAAGCGGAAGAATCCCCTCGCTCTTTGCATTAAGATCCAAAAACACGCTGTCCTTGGAGATAGTAATAATTGTTGTACTTATTTTCTGTCCAGGTTCAAGATACATAATCCCCTCCATCTCTATTTTATCATTTATTTTACCATATTATCAACATATTGTTAAAACAGCGGAATTCCTGTATTCTTTTATTGAAGGAAGGTTGAAAATGAACTTAGACAAGAGTGCAGCTTATAATAATATTGTTGTAATGGGACTTGGCGGTGTCGGCGGTTACTTCGGCGGCATGTTTGCCCTGAACATAACCACCAACTGGCGGGATAAAAGGGATCTGACATTTATTGCCCGTGGAGCTCACCTTGAGGCTATCAAGGCCAACGGTCTCACTTTAAAGCTTTGGAAACAGGATCCTGTTGTCTGCATTCCTAAGATGGTCACCGACAGTGTGCTTAAGCTTCCTTATATTAACTTCCTGCTTCTTGCAGTGAAGAACTACGACCTTGAGGATGCAATCCGTCAGGTGGAGCCAAGGCTCAATTCTGATACAGTGATCATGCCTCTTATGAACGGCGTGGATGTTTATGACCGGATCAAAGCAATTGCAGCTAAGAGCATAGTTCTCCCTTCCTGCGTATACATAAGCTCAAAGATAGAGTGCCCAGGTGTTGTCAAACTCCAGGGAGATATAGTCAAGGTCTATTCAGGTCCTGATCCGCAGCGGCCCGATTACGACGGCCAGGAGATTCAGGCCTTCTTCCAGAACATGGGACTTAAGCTTTATTGGAACCAGAGTCCTGCCGAACCTATCTGGCGCAAATTCCTCTTTGTCTCTCCATTTGCTCTGGTCACCGGTGCCACCGGCAAGACTATACACGAAGTCTGGGCCGACCCGGAACTGAATGCCGGCACACTTGCCATAATGAATGAAATCGTTGCAGTTGCAGCAAAGAAAGGTATTACCCTTAACAGCTATGATATAGACTATGCCATGAGGATAGGGGAGCATATAGACCCTGCCGCAAAGACATCGCTTCAGCTTGATATAGAGAACAGAAAAGGACGCATGGAACTGGATGCCCTTGGTGGTGTTATTGTAAAACTCGGTCATGAGCTGGGTGTACCTACTCCTGAGACGGAGAAATTTTTAAAGAAAATAGTCAACGCATGAAAAAGCTTTTGCTTATTGCTCTGATTCTGCTTTCTGCGGCATCTCTGCCGGCCAGCGATTTTCCTTATCAGCTTGACTGGAAGAAGGATGCCATCATAGGGGGCGGAGCCGCAGTCCTCTACGGAACTCATCTGGCAATATATTTTACTCAGGACCGGGATTCTGCAAAAGACCATGGTCTTGACCGGTTTCATAAAAGCGACATCAATTTTGTGGACCGGGCAATGATGTTCAGCTATTCCCGAAGCCTTGACCTGACCGGCGATATACTGTTGGCAGCTACAATGGCGGCCCCTTTTGCGCTGGCAATACATCAGAGTAAAGATACCATAATAACCGAGGCAGTGATGTATGCAGAAACACTGCTTTTAGCCCACAGCTTCAAGGAGCTTACCAAGGATGCTGTTGTCCGGTGGCGTCCTTATTGCTATTATGATGGCACCCGGAGCAGCCTGCTTAAGGATGATGATTCCAGCAGATCCTTCATGTCAGGTCATGCCACTATGGCCTTTGCCTCTGCCTCTTTCCTTTCCACAGTCTATGCCCATATGAATCCTGAAGGAAAAAAGAAATATCTGGTTGCAGGTGGCTCCTTTACTGCTGCAGTCGCAGTTGCCGCTCTCCGGGTTTTTTCCGGTAATCATTTCTTTACCGATGTACTTGTGGGAGCTGCCTGGGGAACCTTTGCAGGCTGGCTTGTGCCGCAGCTCCACTACTGTCAGGACGGGCATCCGGTGAAGCTCTCGTTCTTCTCTGATACAGGGGCTCCCGGAATCCTTTTCAATTTATGATATCTGTGATATAATTTTATTATGCGGTTCAGAATTCTTATTCTTGCCATAGTATGTTTACTCTCCTCTTGTGTCTTTGCTCCCTCCCGTAAAGAATTTGCCAATGTCTATTTCAATCTTGGCAACGCATATATGAGACTGGGGGAGGCAGAGAATGCTGCAAAGGCTTTTCTGAAGGCTGCAGAATATGACAAGAAGTTCGGAGCTGCCAACTTCAATCTGGCTAAAAGCTATATCATGGCTGAACGGTATGGCGATGCCCTTGATGTCCTGGACGGTCTGGCGGCACAGGATCCAGACAACAGCACAATCCTTTCTGCACAGGCATACTGTTATTATAAGCTTGAGAACCGGGACAAAGCTTTTGAGCTTTATCTTAAGATATTGGAACGGGAACCGGATAACTATGAGGCCCGGTTCAACTATGCTTCTCTCCTTGCAGAAGCAGGTCATCTGCCTGAGGCAATGGAGACTTACCAGCAGCTGGAGGTCTTCCCCGATTCTGCTTCTGATGCCCAGCTTTATTTCGAGATGGCCAAGGTTTCATACAGCACAGGAGATTACGAGAAAGCAGTTCAGTATGGAGAAAAAGCTCTATCTCTTGACAGCGGAAATATCGAGATAAGCAGATTCCTGCTGTATCCCTATGAGCAGGGTGAGTATTATGCTAAATTCCTTGAGACAGCTGATGTGGTCATAGATTATAACCTGACAAAGGACAGCAATATAAAGAACAGCGAGAATGCAGAGCTTTATTTTAAAAAATGTGATATCTGCCTGAACCATACCGGAAATTTTGCCCAGGGTGCTGCCCAGCTTAAAAAGGCAATCGCAGCTGGTTTCCAGGATAAAGATAAGCTGAAAGTTCTTTATGAAAACAAGGAACTGCTCAACTCCGACGAGATCCGTTCCATTATCGATAAAACTGGTCTTTTGAATAAATAAAAATCTTTTCAACTTCCCTTAAACTATTTTTTTTTCTGCCGATAAAATTACTATGGGAGTGAAAAAATGAGAAAGAAAATAGCAGTACTGCTTGTATTATTTGTGTTAATTACATTGTTGCCTATCTGTGCATCAGCACAGGAAAAGAGAGTCGGCCTTGGTTTTGGCCATCCTAATACTGTTCTTGTCTTCTCATATGATCCATGGGTGGCAAAGGCAGCTTACGATTTTACATCAGGACATCAGTTCTTTTTCCTTTCTGCCTCATACACACTGATTAATTCACGTCCTATAGCCGGACCATTCACTGCATCTTTAGGTGTTGGAGGTTTTGCAAGATTTGAGTTTGAGGATGGAGATAATTCTTTCGGTGCCAATATTCCTATCTCTATTGAGGTACCTATGCTGGATGATTTCCTGGAGATTTTCCTTGAGTTTGATCCAGGCCTTGAGCTCCTTCCAAAGCCACAATTAACATGGAAGTCAACCTGTATCTGGCTGGGTGCAACTATAAGACTTGATTAAAGAAATTTAAAAAAATAAAAAAAGTTTCCAGAAAAACATTGACATAAGTTTGTAAATCTGGTAGAACGGAAAAGCTTCCCGAGAGCGGGGGCCTGTCCGAGGGGCAGGTGCCGCCTAAGAGGGGAGTTGGTCTTTGAGTGAAATTGGAAGAGAAGGAAGTCTAAAGCGGGTCAACGAAGAAGTTGATCAATTCCGAGAGGGATTGGATCTTATTTGAGATTAGATTAAGCCGGGGCTTCGGCCCCG
>Ga0256405_10006151_pt1 | contig 19599 bp, 14 predicted proteins | sample RumenRJG_02DNA_FD_189096 | JGI IMG/M metagenome (GOLD analysis project Ga0256405, IMG submission 189096) | Bovine rumen microbial communities from Lethbridge, Alberta, Canada - RJG_02 | ecosystem: Host-associated > Mammals > Digestive system > Stomach > Rumen | place: Canada: Alberta... | reverse complement strand
ATAAAAAACGTGATTTTTATCACGTAATAACAGGATTTTACCCTAATAATCAAAAATATTTACTGATATTTTCGTACCGTAATGGTTAAATTGCTGTTAACAAGTATCCATCAGCTTACTTTTAGGTCAGAACTTATGATTCTATTTTTGCGTATTTTCTGACTAATCATCACAAATATTAGGATAATTAAACCAATAACATCAGTCATTATGCCAGGAATCATCATGCATAGTCCGCCGATCGCAAGCATTATTCTGTACACAGAATTTAATCGATAGAAAAGATAACCATTTAAAGATGCTGCAACACCAAAGATTCCAATTACTGAGGTAATACAAATCAGAATAATCTCAATAATTGATAATACTTCAAGCATAAATTCACTTGCATTTTCAAGATAAATAATAGGTTCAGTGTTTGCAAACATCATAGCAGGGTTTAGTGCGAAGATATAAGGCACGATAAAAGCTGCTATTGCAATTTTTGTAGCATTAAAGGCTGTAAGCATAGGTGGGGCTTTCGCAATTGCCGAGCCTGCATATGCTGCTAAGGCAACTGGTGGGGTGATGTCCGCAACAATACCGAAGTAAAATACGAAAAAATGTGCGCAGATAACAGGGATCCCTATCGCCTGAGAGGTTAAAATTGGAGCACAAACAGCAGCCATAATACAATAGTTTGCAGTAGTTGGAACACCCATACCCAAAACAATACAGCAAATCATGGTAAGTACAAGAGCAGGTAAAACATATCCTTGAGATAAGTGTACTACGATTGCGATCAATTCTGAGGCAAGACCAGTCGTGGTGATACATCCTGCTACCAGACCAGCCATGGCACAAGCAACGGCTACGGTAATAGTACTTTTGCCACCAACCACAAGCGCTTCTATGATTTTCTTAAATGATATTCTCTGGTCTTTATTTATGAGTCCTACCACAATAGCTACTGCAATTGATACTGCAGCAGAAAATTGCATAGTAAATGCGTCGGTGGCAACTAACACCACTAAAACAATCAATGGCGAAAGCAAATACATCTTAGGCATTAAGACTCTAAATTTAGGTAAAGAGTCTCTAGAAATACCTTTTAGGCCTAATTTTTTAGCCTCAAGATGCACTGCAATGTAAATTCCTGCAAAGTACAGCACTGCCGGAAGAATGGCCAGAAGTGCTACATGAATATAAGGAATACCCATGTATTCGGCCATTAGAAAAGCGGCAGCACCCATGATTGGAGGCATGATTTGGCCTCCAGTTGATGAAGCCGCCTCGACAGCCCCGGCAAACTGTGGTTTATATCCAGCTTTTTTCATCATTGGAATGGTTATTGATCCGGTGGTTACTGTATTGCCAACTGATGAACCTGAGACCATTCCACATAAAGCGGATGAAATTACTGCAACTTTGGCAGGACCTCCAGCTGATGCTCCTGCTATAATATTGGCAATGCTAATAAAGAAGGCGGAAATGCCAGTACGTTCCAAAAAAGCGCCAAATATTATGAAAACTACAATATATTTTGCACAGACATCTATTGGAGTGCTTCTAAGTCCATCTCCAGTTGAATAAAACAAGTCATATATTACTTTGCCGAATCTTACGGAACTAAATGCATAGATGAGTAGTGCTGCTACCACACAGAGGATAGGAATACCAACACAGCGGCGACAGAGTTCCACAAGAGATAATAGCGAAGCAATAGCCATTGAAATCATCAGTATATAATTAGGATTTCTGGGACTAGTTACTTTTAAGGCTAAATGTATGATTGCTTCAGCATTCCATGCAAAATATAAAAGTGGAAAGACTCCAGCAGTGATAAGTAAAACATCGTACCATGGGATAGTATTAACATGGGATTTGATTGAAAAATCAAAGGTTATTCTGAAATGAGGAACTTTACCGTTTTCAAATCCTGAAATGTCAAAATGTTTTCTTGAGATGGGGTATTGAAGATAGCCTATAACGATAATTAGGGCAATGAAAGTATTTAGCCTGACTTCAGGCATAGCAGTGCTGAAGAGTGTGACATAAATACAATATAAAGAGAAGGCTGCACAGAGTAAAGTTATTACCTGTTTAGGAAAACCTGCCCAAATCCTCAGATTACTTGAACGATCATATTTTTTTACAACAGAAGAAACTGTTGCGTTTACATCATTAGTTTCTAAAACATTTTGCCCATTTAATAGGTTTGTTTCAGATGGACTCATTGATTTCATGCTATACCCTAATACAAATATAATCTTTGTGGTTAAAGGCAGGGTTCCATATATTTATGTTGAATAAGAAGAACAATTCATTACACTTTTATTTGCTCTTTACATCAATACCTTTTTCTTTAAAAAATTTAACAGCACCTTTATGATAAGGAACTGCTTCATATGATGCGGCAAACTTGATATTAAGTTCATTACCTTTAGCATGTGCTTTTTTAATTTCTTCTAGGTTGTTGTATACGCCATAAAGGAAATTGTACACATCTGTTTCACTGACATCATCCTTAGCAACGACAACAGCACCAACTGCGACAGTATTCACATCAGAGTCTGTGCCATACACGTCTTTTGTGATTGTATATGTACTGTAATATGGGGATGATTTAATGAGATTATCGATATGTTCTTTGTCAAGGCTTACTAAATACACTTTTTGGGTTGTTGATAAGGAGGTCACAGCAGTAGTTGGGGCTCCGGCAACAACGAAAGCAGCGTCAATCTTACCATCCTTCAAAGCATCAGCACTGTCACCAAAAGACTGATAAGTTGCTCTGATGTCTTTTTCAATTTCTAAGCCATAAGCCTTAAGAACATCCACGGCATTAAAAAAAACTCCAGATCCTGCTGCACCTACAGAGACGGAACGACCTTTTAGATCAGCAACGGTTTTTATATCTGGATTTAAGGTAATAATCTGAACTTGCTCCATATATAGATTTGCCACTGTAGAGAAATCTTGAACTTTTTCATTAAACAATCTCGTTCCGTTATAGGCATAAGCACCTACATCGGTTTGGACAAAACCTAACTGAGCATCTCCATCCTGCATGGCTTCAATATTAGCCTGTGAACCACCTGAGGTAATTGCTGTAACAGTGGTAGAGGTCGTTTCTCCAACTTTTCCTGCTAATACACCACCAAAACCGTAGTACGTACCCTGAGCACCACCTGTAGTAAAAATAAGTTTTGAGCCTCCAGGTAAGCCATCGGCGTTTGCGACGAGACAAGATGATGCAAGTATCACTGATGTTAATAGACTAACAAGAGCTCTCATAGTTTTCTCCCATATTAAAAAAGTACACTCTAGATGATTTTTAAATATTATATGTACATTTTTATCTCATAATTCCTCAGGTTCAGTCAAGAATAAAATAATGTGCTTATTTTCTGTGCAGTTGATATGACCAAAATGATAAGTATGTGGAGATAAATATAATTGAGGTTCTGATACTGTAACTTGTGAATGACAGTTTTTATAAAAATGTCTCTCAAAAGTCTTTGAGGAATTTGCCGTAAGTCACTTCTGGGTCATCTTGTTGGCACAGGATGGCCACTTAGCTGGTGGCGACAATTTATCCTTTTGCATTGCAATGTGCTTTTGCTGTTTAAAAGATGAAAATCATTACTTATGATAAGTTTTAGTTTAAAACGTAATCCGTATAGTATTTTGCTGGTTATTTATTTCTGTTTTTTCCTTTGGAAAGTTTTCTTAGCATTTCGCTAAATTCTTTAATGTCAACATCCTCAAATAATTCTTGGATAGTCTGTATTTGGCTTTTTACATTATCTGACATCGGTGGAAATTTAGGATCAATGGTATTGAGGGTATTTTCAACAAGCATTGCTATGAGAATACGGGTATACCATTTGTTATCAGCAGGAAGTACGTACCATGGGGCGTATTTTGTCGAAGAACGTGACAGCATATCACTATACAGAGACTGATATTCATCCCAGTATTGTCGCTCTCTTATGTCGGATAAATCGAATTTATAATGTTTTTCTGGATTTATGATTCGTTCTGCAAGTCTACGTCGTTGTTCATCCTTTGAAACGTGCAGAAATATTTTTATCATTCTAAAACCATTCTGGTAAAGGTATTTTTCCCAGTTACAGATTTGTTCATATCGGTCTTTCCAAATATCAAGATCATTTATAATTTCATCAGGGAGTGTCCCTTTATTTAAAAGATTGTGTAATCTTACTGTTACCACATCCTCATAATGTGAGCGGTTAAATACTCCGATTACTCCTCGAGGTGGTAAGGCTTTATTGATTCGCCAGAGGTAGTCGTGATCTAATTCTTCAGTAGAGGGAGCCTTAAAGGAAACAATTGAAAGTCCAGCAGGATTAACATCGGAAAATACTCTTTTTACAGCGCTGTCTTTACCTGCTGCATCCATTCCCTGGAAAACGATAATTACGCCATGCTTGTTTTCTGCCCAAAGTTTTTCCTGTAGCTCGCAAATTTTCTTTGTAATGTTTGGAAAAAGATTCTGTTCTACTTCTTCTCGGTTTATCTTGGGATCAGCCTTTGTAGAAAAATCCTTAAGTGAGACCTTGGATTTTTCTCTGATTAAATATGGATCAAGAGATATTTTCATGATTGTTATGTCTCCATGTAGTCAAACTAAATCTGATAGCCCAAAAAAGAGTTTTTTTACAGCGTAAGGCATGGACTTCATCATTCTGTTACAAGTGGGTATCCTAACCAATGGTTCGCAACAACTTCTACTTTATATTCTCGAGCATCACTATAACAGCGGCAACACATGGAAAATGTAGATTTTTTGGGGTTGATAAAGGCGTCTTCCCTTTAATCTGTTAATTGCTTTGATTATTTCGCAGTTACTTAATTAAATTCCACAGTGGTCATACACTTACATTTTTTTGTCATCTCTCATTTTATGCAAGACCTTATAACCTTACCTATCATGAGATATGTAAAATGCTTTATTGGCATCGGTGGCTAGACATTTTGTCTCTTTTATCTAAAGTTTTAATGTATTTATGGTGTTATCGCTGAAAGAACTCTTCAATTGATCTTGAGCAAATATTATGTATTATTCGTGTCCATAAGCAAGTTCAAAAGAGCATTAAGTATAATTTGGTTAGTGAACCTCTACGGCAATATACTGTCTATTTAGAATAAGCCATATTTTAAATAAATGTTTTGACGAATCGCTATTTATACGAAATATTTAAAAATGCTTTATTATTTTTTCTGCGCATTTTTGCTAGATGACGTTCAAAAAGCCCGTCCTCAATATAACTTGCTAAAACATATTGGATAAATACCGGAACGGGACAGGAATAAAAACCTAATTTTTGTCTATATTCAGTTTTTAGAGAATCAGGTAGCACCATGTAGGCTACACGAAATCCAGGAGCAATACTTTTCGTGAAAGTGTTTACGTAGATAACACGTCCATTTTTATCAATTTGGTATAACGTATCAATTGGCTTATAAAAAAAATCCACCTCTGAGTCAAAATCATCTTCGATAATGTATGATTTTCTTTTTTCTGCCCATTCTAAGTACTCATACCTTTTTTTTACACTGGCTGTGACACCAGAGGGATATGAATGATAGGGGGTTACATGTATGTAGTCTGCGTCTGTATCTTTTAGTGCCACAGTTTTAATGCCGTCAGTACCCATCTCCAAATAACTTATTTTCATATTCAAAGACCGATAGATCTGCTCAATTTTTTTATAGGAAGGTTTTTCTATCCCTATTGTTTTTTGATAACCCAATAACTGTACACAGATCCGGTATAAATATTCTGAACCGGCACCAATAATAATATTTTCTGGATTGGCTACAAGACCACGAAATCTTAACAGATAATCCGAGATGGCATTTCGTAATACTGCACAGCCTTCGGATGAAGAAATTTTCTCAAAGATATCTTTTTTTTGCATAAGTATTTTACGCATAATTTTGGATATTCCTTCGATATGCTCAGTATTGTCAAAGGTCCAAAAAAAAGAAGAGTTCACCGTTTCCTCGGGAAGGTATGTGATTGGAGATTTTGCGCTAGTGTGTTTCTGCTGAAATTTTAGAAAGTCTATATCGGTTACATAAAAACCACTACGGTCTTTGGCTTCTATATAACCTTCACTTTCGAGCATTTTATAAGCATTTTCAACAGTGATTACACTTACATGTAGATGTTGTGATAATTCTCTTTTAGAAGGTAATTTATTTCCTTTAAAAATCTTACCTTCGCAGATCTGGTTTTTTAGGCTTTCATAAATAAAGTCAGTTTTATTTTTTTGACCACGTTTGTTTATGTCTAGTGTAATCATATTCTGACCTTATAAAATCTTTGTATTCTGGATATTTATATAGTGTCAAATTTAGCTGATAATTGCAACAAATCAATTTTATTGCGAGGAAATAATGAAAAAAGTTTTGACCATTCAGGATATATCATGTCTTGGAAAATGTTCTCTTACGGTTGCTCTTCCGCTATTATCTGCGATGGGACATGAAACGGTTATTTTGCCTACCGCGGTGCTAAGTACGCATACAATGTTTAAAAATTTTACCTGTAAAGATTTATCAGATGAAATTGAAAAAATTACTGAGCATTGGAAAAAGGAGAATATAACTTTTGATGCTATTTATACTGGATATCTTGGTACTGAAGAAGAGATAGATACTGTAATTGATATTATTTCTAAATTTAGGAATGATAAAACTATGGTATTTGTTGATCCTGCCATGGGTGATAATGGTGTTCTCTATCCCGCCTTTGATGACAATTATGCTAAACATAATGCCAAACTTTGCGCTATTGCAGACTATATACTTCCAAATATAACTGAAGCCTCTTATATGACTGATATTCCTTATAGGGAAGAATATGATGAGAACTATATTAAGGATATGCTTAATGCTCTTTATAAACTTGGTTGCCCAATTCCAATTCTAACTGGAGTGTCACTCAGTAAAGGGAAAACAGGAGCATATGGTTTTAATGGTAAAAACACGCAATATTTTTATTATCAAAATGATCTTATTGATGCAAGGTATCATGGTACAGGGGATATCTTTTCAAGTGTTGCAGTTGGTGCATTTTTAAAAGGTTTATCTGCAGAAAAGGCACTTAAGATTGCTGCCGATTATACTGCAAACACTATTGCTGTAACTTTGAAAAACCCTGAAAAACCATGGTATGGAGTTGATTTTGAGGCTACTATCGGTCTGCTTCTAAAAATGCTTGAAGAAAACAAGGATTGATTATCCTGTTTTAATACTGTCCAGAGTTTGGCAAGTTTACCGCAATTATGTGTTACAAATATTGCGGTGAATTTGTGTTTTTTGCTTCGTACTATTGTGTTTTCCTGTTATAAAAAGGATAGTCAAAGTATTAATTTCTACGTTCGATGTTCATTCTTTCGTAGAAAGAATTCTTGTCAAGGTACATCATTTTATCAGCGTATTTTGCCATATCATCGATATTGGTAAAATTGTTTTGGCTGTTAAAAGCGATTCCACAAGAAACGGAAATGGTATTGTTTTTGTAGCCTTTCCATTTTGCAGTCATGTTATCGAAATCATTTTTTGCCTTTGTATATTGTTCTGGATCAATTTTTCCTATGATGGCGAATTCATCACCGCCAATACGGTAAATTTTCCCTTCTAAATCATACTTATCCCGAATTAATCTGATAATTTCAGCAAAGCCTCGAATCACCTCATCACCCGCAGCATGTCCCAAATTATCATTGACATGCTTTAGTCTATTAATATCCATAGATATAAAAACCAAATCACTATCAAGTTTATTTTCTCGATAATATTTAAGTTCATCTTCATACGCACGACGGTTGTAAAATCCAGTCATGTCATCTGTCATTGAACGAATAAAGAGTATTTCTTCTCTTTTTTTACTTTCATCAATGACCTGCGTAGTAAATAGCAGGACGGAAGGGTAACCTTCTTGGTCGGTATCAATGGTTATAAAACTTGCAATAAACCATCCAACATGAATGCCTACAAATTCAGAAGACAAGGATTTAAGACCTTTCATTCTCCTGGCAATGGTTGTAAGGTCAGTAAATTTTGTGGCATTATTGACATATTCAGGTAGTACTACGTTCTCCATGGTATGTTTCATCAACTTAATAGCACCTTGTTTTTTATCAGCAAGGAGTGGCTCAAGAGCAGCTGATGATGCATATTCCTCGAAGGAATTAGTCTTGAGATCGATAAGATGCATGGAATAATACATGTTGGCTAGTGATTTTAAAATACGTAACTGCTCAGATATGGCTTGATGCGCCTCCCTTAAACTATCTTCTGTTTTCTTTTTTTCATCAATATCAACAAAATAACCAACAATGGAAATTGGAGAACCATCATTTCGTCTTGCTACAGCTCCGGCAGCATGAAACCAACGATATCCTCGATTACGTGTACATAGCCTGTATTCAATGTCATAATTGGTTTGTCCTGTATAATCCTTGATTGAATTCCAGTAAAGTGAAATAACTTTTTCTCTGTCCTCTTGGTGAAGTAAGTCAAAAAAAGAATTTAATTCATTAGGAAAATCCTTTTCGCTACGATAACCAATCATTCTGCGAAAAATATCACTCCATAAAACAGCTTTAATCTCACCTTCTTCGTTAAATTCCATTTGCCATGGACCAGAGCCTAAAGCTTCTTGAATAAGTTCTGCTGCATCAACTCCTTTTGTGGACTTTAAAGATGAAATTGTTAACATTTAGTCAACTCCTTCTTTAAAAGTAAAAATTATTAAATTAAACACAAAAGATTGTTATTAAACCTATAACATCATATTATAAATACCTATTCAAAAAAAAATAACAATTAATTTAACTTGATTATTTAGTGGCAAAATTACTTATGAGTTTTGTTGTGCTAACCAATCAACTTTGGTTATTTCAAGAGCAATGCCTTTTTTCTGAAGACTTTTGTAGCACGAGTGCCAGATACTACTGATTTTCTTGAAAAAGGAAGAATTGTTTTTTGATTATAGGCCTTAGCTGTAACAATAGACATCACATATCGTTACTTAACATTTAACATTTAAAATTTGACATTATTAATTTTATAAAATGAATTTTGACAGAGAAATCGCATTTAAGGGCATAAGAGCACTGTATGGTGAAGATGGTTTTAAGAAACTGCAACACGCAAAGGTAACAGTTGTAGGTATAGGTGGTGTAGGTTCGTGGTGTGCTGAATCTCTCTGTCGTTCGGGCATTGGCTCCCTGGTTCTCATTGATGGGGATAACATAGAGCTTTCTAATCTTAATCGTCAATTGCATACTAATGCTCATAATGAAGGACTAGCAAAAGTAGATGTAATGAAAAATCATCTTTTAAGCCTCAATCCCGAACTTGATATAACAATTCATCACACTTTATTGTCCGAAAATAATATTGGTAATTATTTTGGAAATATTTCTGGTTATGTATGTGAATGCATTGATGATATTGAGGCTAAGGCTTACCTCATCAATTATCTTCACGAAAGAAAAATTGATTTTATAGTTGCGGGAGGTGCAGGTGGACGTAAAGATCCTGCAAAACTTCAGATTGGCAATATTTTAAGTGCAAAGGGTGATGCTCTAATAAAAAAAGTAAGACAAACATTGAAAAAAAAGTATGGATTAGGTCTGGGACCACATGATTTGGACATAGCATGTACATTTTCTAGTGAAAAGCCTACATATTCATCTAAACAAGATTTTTTGGAGAACAATTTACCTGCGTTTGGGGCATCAATGTGTGTTACCGCATGCTCTGGCCTACTAATGTCTTCCTGGATTTTAAACAAAATTGTTAGAAGTTAATGAGAGACTGATAAATATGATGGAAAAAGATTTTGAAAATAAAAAAAATCTGCTTTTAGGTAAACTACCTGATTATCTGCAAGCCAAAGGAATAGACCATAGTCATGGGTTTGTCTGTCTTAATCCAGTGGATAATAACCAGCAGGATACCATGTTTTATGATCCTAAAACACAAACTGTCAAGTGTATCCACTGTAATGCCAGTTACACCATATTTGATCTTATAGGAATGGATTTTTCTCTGGCTACTTTTTCTCAGCGTTTTGCTAAGGCATATGAACTTTACATAGGTAAATTGCCTATAGGTTACATTGAAATCCTCGATAAAATTGATAATTCAAATAATTATTCTAGAAACAGTCAGACTATACATACCTTAAAGAAAGAAGGTCCTATTTTCGAATTAGATGCTGAACGTGAAACAACAAAGCCTAATATGAACGGTTTTGTTCCTTTCGGGCAGGACAGCATTTTACAAAATGACCTCTCAAGGTCTCAATTTGTAGAGAATCGTGGCAAGCCAATTTCTGTTGAACCTTTTGGAGGAGATCTTTCAAATGAAAAAAATCAGCAAGTGCAAGCATATAGCAAGAATTTCAATAGTCTCTCCCCATTTGATGAGGCAAAACTCCATACATTCAATGTTAAGGATAAATTAAACCAATTTTCAACAGTGAATAATAATCAGGCAAATTCATTTCAGGGATTTGCGAATAATCAAAGTGCCAATGATGCATTAAGTCAGAACTCAAATAATGAGCCCCAAAATCTTCGCTTTGGTGAAAAGGATGTCGTATCTTTTCAGAATATTAGCAAAAGAGATCTAGCTCTGTATATTGGCAAATGCGCTATGCAGTCCGGAAGAACCGATTATTTTAAGTTAAGAGGTCTTTCGGATGAGATTATTACTAAATTTAAATTAGGTTTTGATGATGGGGTTTCTGCTGATGCAGAGGGCAAGGGAAATAACGAAAGTGTTGCTGTTATTCCTTACTCTAACGTTGGTTACTGTCTTAGAAAAACTCATTGCGACGTTCAAGATAAACATCGCTATATTAAACATGGTGTGTGTGGAATTTATAATGAAGACTCACTTAATAGCAACGATGGTCCGATATTCATTACTGAAGGAGAATTTGATACCTTGTCGCTTGAATCATTAGGATACTCATCCGTGTCGTTAGGTGGTGTTGGCAATATCATGCGATTTATGGAATGCCTGAAAAACTGCTCAAAAAAACATGTTTTCTATATATGTTTTGATAATGATAAGGTAGGCAAGGAAAGTGCTCAAAAGTTAAAAATGCTGATGAGTAGCAGTAAATATGAATGTCAAATTGCCAATCTTTCTTTTCCGTACAAGGATGTTAATGAGATCTTATGTAAGGATAAAAAGTTACTTCAAGACAGATTACAGAATTTAAGAAAAATATTATCCATACAACCTTGTCCTGTAGGCAATGATGACCGCGCTTTCAAAATCATCAGTTCCCAAAAAGATCTATATACCCTAGATGTTTCAGAAAATGCCTATAGTCTTAGCGGTAATCCAAGATATCTTAGGATGTTGGTTGCTAAAATTATCAGTAATAATGAAAATAAGCCTTGCTTATATCTGGCAACAAATTTTCAAAAACTGGCACTAACTCACGAGCTTTACACTTACAATAAAGAGGTCTTTTTAGAAGGTAAGTTTAATAACGTACATATGTTAACTTATGATTTTCATGATTCTGAGAAGGACATTGCTAATATCTTAGATGCTCTTATTATTCAGGGATTTGATAAAGCATGTGTGTTTATCGATCTTACGGTCTTAAGTAAGTACGAAGCATTGGCAGTCGCTAGAAAGTCATCGGAATTCCTTCTGCACAAGTCTACTGTTATTTTCTTATGTAACCATGATGTGGAAAATATTATTGAGGGAGTCTGTGTTCAGAATATTCCTGTTTACATGAATGAAATAGGGCAGGTGAATTTTAAAGTGGACAACGTTTTGTAATTGTTTTCATATGTTGCTTAATGATGCTCAGCAAGAGGCTGTAAATTATACTCAAGGTCCTTGTTTGGTCCTGGCTGGAGCAGGATCCGGAAAGACTCGAGTGATTACAGCCAAAATTATCAAACTAATTAAAGATAATGGTTTTTTATCAGAAAACATATGTGCCTTAACTTTCACCAACAAGGCTGCTGAAGAAATGAAGGAACGTGTACGTAGCGAACTTGGCAGGGAGTTAAGTTGTGGATTGTCGATTTCTACATTCCATTCTCTTGGACTTGAGATTTTAAAAAAAGAGTATGTAGCAGCAGGGTTAACCAAAAACTTTTCACTTTTTGATGAAAGAGATAGTGAAAAAGTCATTCGTGATATCATCAAGGATGACTATCCCACCCTTTTGGAAATTAAGAGCGAAAAAAAAGCAGTTCAGGACGTTTTCAGTGTGATCTGTAATTGGAAATCTGCTTTGTTGTCGGCAGATAGTGTAACTGATGAAGGCTTTAATAAGGATATATATAAGATTTACAGTAATTATCTTACTGCATGTAATGCAGTAGATTTTGAGGATTTGATTTTTAAAACAGCTCTGTTGTTTAGGGAAAATGAACAAATAAGAAATAAGTATGCAGAGCGTTTTCAATATGTGCTTGTTGATGAATATCAGGATACTAATGAAACTCAGTACCAGCTTTTAAAATTTTTAACCTCGAGAAATCAAAATTTTACGGTGGTAGGTGATGATGATCAGTCTATATATTCGTGGAGAGGTGCCAGACCGGAAAATCTTAAGATCCTTTCACAGGATTTCCCTGATTTAAAACTAATAAAATTGGAAAAGAACTATCGCTCTACACAGCACATTTTAAATTGTGCTAATTCTCTTATTTCTCATAACCAGCATATTTTCAGCAAAAAACTGTATACAGATAATGCAAGTTCCATCAAGGTAACAGTGTTTGAGACCAAAGATGAAGAAGCGGAGGCTGAAATGGTTTCCGCTTTGGCTATTGGCTATTATATGGAAAATCAGCCTTGCAAATGGAATGATATAGCAGTTCTTTATCGTTCTAACAGTCAGTCAAAGCTTTACGAAAAGAAATTTGCAGAACATGGTGTTCCATGTTTTGTAAACGGCGGAACCAGTTTTTTTAACCAGTCCGAAATTAAAGATTTCCTTTGTTGGTATCGTCTTATCTGCAATCCCTATGATGATGTAGCCCTATTGCGCGTAATTAATATTCCAAGAAGAGGTATAGGGCATAATACTATTAAAGTACTGTTTGATAATGCAAAGCAACTTGATATCTCAATTTATGAATGTGCTTTAAATCAAAATGTGACTAAGCAGTTAATCCCAAGACAGAAACAGGCGGTTTTGGATTTTGTATTGCTAATTACCAAATTAAGACAGATGCTAGTTTCGGAAAAAGATCTAGAACTAGTAAGTACCCTGCCAGACCTTCTTAATTATTCGACATATTTAAGTACCATCATGTCAAAAGATGCTGTTAAATATCGGATGGCAAATGTAAAAGAACTTTCTGATATGATGTCTGACTGCATTAATGGCAAATATAGCGATGAGAAACTCAGTTTTATTGAAGCGGTGGATAAAATCGGAATTAGGGAAATGCTTACAAAAAATCAGGATTCAGAGGAGAATGATGCGGTGCAGTTAATGACGCTACATGCTTCTAAAGGACTAGAATTTCCCAAGGTATTTTTAGTGGGAATGGAAGAAGGCAGTTTGCCGCACAAAAATTCTATTCCTTCACAGGAAAATCATTTTGCGGATAATATTTCTGAGGAAAGACGGCTGGCTTATGTTGGAATTACACGGGCACGTCAGGATTTATCTTTACTTTATGTAAAGCAACGAATACGCGCAGGGATAGTATCTGGGGTTGAGAAGAGTCGTTTTTTAGAGGAATTACCTGACGCTAGTATTATGTTTTTTAAAGAAGGGGAAACTCCCAAATTAAGTCGCGAACAGAAAATCAATTTTTTTGAACAGGCTGTTAAGGAATTGGGGGGCTAGTGAGAATGGTGCGTTTTGCGCACCATTTACAGAATATTATAGACAAAAATTACAGTGGAGGAATTCTTAATTTCTGACCTGGATAGATTTTGTCAGGATGCTTAAGCATAGGCTTGTTGGCTTCAAAAATGACATTATATTGAGCGCCTTTTCCCTTGCCATAACATTCTTCGGCAATTTTCCATAAAGTATCTCCTTTCTTTACCTCATAGAACTGAGATTCTTTACCGCTTGTGGTAACTGTAACTTCATCGGTTTTTACACCGGCTACACCTAATTTATTGCCGACTTCCAAAACTGCTTTTTCTAAGGTTTCCTGATCTTTAGTTTTACCCTTGAGTATGACATTGTCGCCATCTACCTCAACTGAAATGTCTTTGGTATCTAGGCCTAGATCATCTAGATCTTTTTTTAGTCCTTGTGCATCAATTTCAGCAGCATCTGCTTTGCCCCCGAAAATCTTTTCGCCAACATCCTTAATAAATGAAAAAAATCCCATTATTTTCTCCTTACTTATGTTGTCTAACTTTTATTGTGCTTGTTTAATAAGCGAGATCATTTTACTAACAAATCTTGATATTTAAATGGATTTTCTTTATAACAACAAAGCAGATCACATAAATATCTTGATTTATGTTCTTATGTTTATTCACTAATAAATTAACTGACTTTAAAAAATCACCTTGATAAGTCATATTCTTCTTGTGCATGCGGGCCACACATATAAAAAAACCTCCTTTGGTTTAAGCCAAGGAGGTTTTTTAAATAGGTCCTAAAACTAGTTGTTACCTACTGATAGGGTTTTCATGTCTGACATGTAGGCTCTTAGTTTTTTCCCAACTATTTCAATTGGATGATTTCTGATAGCCTCGTTGACTTTAATGAGTTCAACATTATCTACACAATTGTCGCCTGGGAATTTTTCACCGAATACATCAAGTTTCTGATTATTCATAAATTCTTTCAGCATAGGAATTGCACTGTTGGCGAACAGGTAGTTTCCGTATTCGGCAGTATCAGAAATGACCACGTTCATTTCGTATAATCTGCGACGTGCAATAGTGTTGGCAATAAGTGGTAACTCATGTAAGGATTCATAGTAGGCAGATTCTGGGTAAATTCCTGATTCGGTCATGGTTTCAAAAGCCAACTCGATACCTGCTTTACAGAAAGCCACCAACAGTGTTCCTTTATCAAAATATTCCTGCTCACTGATTTTTTCATCACATGAAGGAGCATTCTCAAAAGCACATTTTGCGTATTTCTCTCTCCAGGCAAAAAGATTTTTATCATTGTTAGCCCAGTCTTCCATCATAACCTTTGAAAACTCGCCACTTTCAATGTCATCCATGTGTTTTCTGTAAAGATTTTTTAGAATTGACTTTAGTTCTTCGGCTAACTGGAATGCCTTAATTTTTGCAGGATTGGACAAACGATCCATCATGTTGGTTATTCCGCCCTGCTTTAATGCTTCGCAGATGGTTTCCCAACCAAACTGTAATAATTTGCAAGCATAGGCTTTATCAGCACCGATGCTTACAGCGTGATCGTAGCACAGCACTGTTGCAGCCTGTAGTACACCGCAAAGAATTGTCTGTTCACCCATCAGATCGGACTTAACCTCTGCCACGAATGATGAACGCAGGCACCCTGCTTTATGACCACCGGTCCCTGCTGCCCATGCTTTTGCATAATCCCAGCCTTCACCGTTTGGATCATTTTCTGGATGTACAGCAAGCAGTGTTGGCACACCAAAGCCACGACGATATTCTTCTCTAACTTCTGTTCCTGGCGATTTAGGAGCGACCATAACTACGGTTAAATCTTTTCTAACCTGCATACCTAATTCAACAATGTTGAATCCATGTGAATAGCCAAGGCATGCGCCAGGTTTCATTAAAGGCTGAACAGCATTTACGACGGCCTCATGCTGTTTGTCAGGGGTCAGATTGATGACTAAATCTGCGCTTGGGATAAGTTCAGCATAAGTCCCAACCTTAAATTTGTTTTCTGTAGCACGTTTGTAGGATGCTCTTTTTTCAGAAATGGCTTCCTCTCTTAAGGCATAGCTAACATCGAGGCCGGAATCACGTAAATTTAGGCCCTGATTTAAGCCTTGTGCACCGCAGCCAATAATTACAATTTTTTTACCTTTCAGAAAATTACAACCATCAGCAAATTCACTGCGATCCATAAATTCACAGCAACCCAATTGGGCTAACTTCTCACGAAGATTTAATGTATTGAAATAATTAAAATTTGTCATAGCAAAACCTTAAAGTAAAATTGTTATCTTTAAAATTGTCTTTCTATAATATCAGAATTTTTATAAAATGGCATATAATTAATTTTATATTGCAAATTTTGCAATGAAAGACAAATTTTGAGGAATAAACAGTGATTGATCTAAAGGATGCTGCCACTTTTTTGCGATTGTGTGAAACTGCAAATTTAACACGCACTGCCGCTTTGTGTAATGTCAGTCCTTCAACATTAAGCAGAACCTTAAATAAACTTGAAGGTATTCTTCATACTAAACTTTGTTTGAGGGAAAAGAAAGGCGTATTTATTACAGAGGCTGGTCACAAATTTGAATCCTTTGCCAGAAAGGCTCTTAACGAATATGCGGAACTGGAAGCCTCTCTTAATAACACAGTTCAGTCAATCAGCGGTATTGTAAAAATATACTGTTCTGTAACGGCATCATATCTTTTTATTCCGAGATTGTTGAATGAGTTACATCTAATTGCCCCTAATCTTGAAATAAAGTTAGAAACCGGTGATCCAGCAGAGGCTTTGGATAAACTTGAGGGAGAAGATATTGATTTTGTTATAAGTGCGCTGCCAAATGAAATACCGGATAATATCAAGTATGTTGATCTTGTTACTTTTCCTCTCATCCTTATATCCCCCAAAAAACCTCTGTTTTCTTGTGAGACCGATCTTAATTCTTTTGATTTGTCGGAAGTCCCTTTTGTAATGCCTGAGAAGGGACAGTTACGCAACGAAGTTGACAAGTTTTTTCATAGCCTAGAGTCACCACCTCATATTTATTCTGAGGTGGCAGGTCATGAGGCAATAGTATCACTTACGGCTTTAGGTTTTGGTATATCTGTTGTTCCAAGATTGGTATACGATATTTCACCATTTAAAAATGATGTATATGTGGTTAAAGAATTGCCGTGGTCCAATTTCAGAGTGGCTTTGTGCTGTCTGAAAAACAGAGCTAAGTTGAGATCTGTTAAAATCATTCACGATCTTGCATTGCGTGTTGCGCCAAGTTTTACTCCTGATCTGACTCGCAGGAGAACGGATTTATCGAGCTGAAAAATCTGCTCAATACTTAGACTTAATGCACAAATTTACTTTATTTAATTGTTTAAACGTACAGACTTGACTCTAATAGATGTATATTATAGCGATTATTGAATGTTGTTTCACAACTCTATAAGTAAAAGGTTTATTGATTGATTTTTTATTACAGTGTATTAGGAGATAGTAGTTCATGTTTTACGGAATTAATCCTACCAAAACCAAAGCATGGGAAAAACTTTCACAGCATTTTGAAGCCACAAAAAATCGTACTATAAAAGAGCTGTTTGATGCCGATAAAGATCGTTTCAGTAAATATTCTTTAATTTTGGGCAATGGGGATTTAGTTGCTGATTTTTCAAAGAATATTGTTGATGAAACCACAATGAAGTTGCTTTTTGAGTTAGCAGATGAGACTAAATTAAAAGATAACATCAATGCGATGTTTGACGGTGAAAAAATTAACCGTACTGAAGGTCGTGCTGTTCTTCATACTGCCTTAAGAAACTTTTCTGGAAAGCCTGTTTATGTGGATGGTAAAGATGTGATGCCAGATGTGAAGGCTGTTCTTGAAAAAATGAAAGTCTTCTGTAACAAAGTTATTTCTGGTGAATGGAAGGGCTATACCGGTAAAGAAATTACTGATGTGGTAAATATCGGAATTGGTGGTTCGGATTTAGGTCCTGTGATGATAACCGAGGCATTAACTCCATATCACACAAGATTAAAGGCTCATTTTGTATCGAATATTGATGCTACTCATATTGTTGAAGTCTGCAAAAAGTGTGATCCTGAAACTACTCTGTTTTTAATTGCCTCAAAGACTTTCACCACTTTAGAAACTATGACTAATGCACATACTGCAAGAGACTGGTTCTTAAAGAAGGCAAAGGATGTTAAGTTTGTTGCTAAACATTTTGTGGCTTTGTCTACCAATGAGAAAGGGTGTGTTGAGTTTGGCATTGATCCTAACAATATGTTCGCATTTTGGGATTGGGTTGGAGGTCGTTATTCTTCTTGGTCTGCAATTGGTTTATCTATTGCGTTGGCTTGTGGATTTGACAATTTTGAAGAGTTCTTAAAAGGCGGTTATGAATATGATTGTCACTTCAAAGAGGCCCCATTTGAAAAGAATTTATCAGTAATCTTAGGCCTTATTGGTATCTGGTATAACAATTTCTACAAGTTTGCTTCAGAGGCTATTCTTCCATATGATCAGTATATGAGCAGATTCCCAGCATATTTCCAACAGGGAAATATGGAATCAAATGGAAAATATGTTGACCGAAACGGGGATAAGGTTGATTATGAAACTGGTCCTATTATCTGGGGAGAACCTGGTACCAATGGTCAGCATGCTTTTTATCAGTTGATTCATCAGGGAACAAAAGTGGTTCCTTGCGATTTTATTGCACCGGCACGTAGTCATAATCCAGTTGGTGATCATCATGTGAAACTGTTGTCTAATTTCTTTGCCCAGACTGAGGCGTTGGCCTTTGGTAAGACCAAGGAACAGGTTATAGCTGAATTTGTTCAGAAGGGCAAGAGTGAAGAAGAATACAAGCATGTTGTTCCATTTAAGGTTTTTGAAGGAAATCGTCCTACCAACTCGATTTTGGTGAAGGAGATCACACCTCGTACTCTCGGCATGCTTATTGCGATGTATGAGCATAAGATTTTTGTTCAGGGATCTATCCTCAATATCTACACATTCGATCAGTTTGGTGTGGAATTGGGTAAACAGTTGGCATTAAGAATTATTCCTGAACTTGAAAGTAATGATGTTATTACATCTCACGACAGCTCCACTAACGGTCTCATTAATGCATACAAGAAATTAAAATAACATATGTATAAGTTATTTTTTAAAGCTCCGCTTCTATGCGGTCTGATAACATTCAGCCATCACTTGTAGAGCTGAAGTATAAGAACCTGAGAGAATGGATTTTCTTTCAGGTTTTATTTTTTTTGTGGTCACCATACAGACAAAAATGCCTTAATTGATGCCTGCATAACTTGTTGTTTGTTACAATATAAGTGAGCGAGAAAGGAGGGTGACTAAAAAGGTCGCCCTCTATTTTTACCTAAATTTTGTGGTTTTATTAACATTATTGATAATATTTTTATATTAAATATTTATCTATTTCCTTGATATACAAAGTTAATATACTATACTTAATAATATAAAGAGTTATATTATTGGTAATATCGTTATGGATAAAGAAGAACTTTTCAAACCCTACATTCAAGATGATTTAGCCTTACTTCCTCCTTGTATTGGTGATTTTATCTCTCCTTCAGATCCCGTCAGACTAGTGTAACATCTCAATCATTTTTTTAGTTAACCTGCAGACCTACTCTGCAGGTGCTCGTTAAAAACACGACCTATTTTATCTGTGACTTCTTTTCTCTAAGTA
>Ga0256405_10006149_pt1 | contig 19603 bp, 18 predicted proteins | sample RumenRJG_02DNA_FD_189096 | JGI IMG/M metagenome (GOLD analysis project Ga0256405, IMG submission 189096) | Bovine rumen microbial communities from Lethbridge, Alberta, Canada - RJG_02 | ecosystem: Host-associated > Mammals > Digestive system > Stomach > Rumen | place: Canada: Alberta... | reverse complement strand
CGATCGTAGATACCAACACATTCTACCCCGGAGACCGTGATACGACAGAGAAGCATCGCGAGACGATCAGGCACAATGGATGGACATTCTGCCCTGTCGATATCATGGATGAGGACGGCGCCACTATGATCCCTGTCAAGGGTGCCAAATGGATCCCCGAGATCTCAGTGGGCAGCCATATGCTGAACTATGATTCCATGTTCGTTCTGACCCACTTCAAGGGACACATGATGGGCGGCTTCGGCGGCTCCAACAAGAACATCGGTATCGGCTGTGCGGATGCCGTGGTCGGCAAGGCGCAGATCCATACAAAGACCGGCAAGTTCAATCACTGGGATATCGCACAGGAAGAACTGATGGAACGCATGGCGGAATCCTCCAAGGGCACGGTGGATCATTTCGGCAAGAACATTACCTTTGTCAATGTTCTGCGCAACATGTCCGTCTCCTGTGACTGTGAAGGCCTTGCAGCCCAGCCCGTCGTGACACCCAATATCGGTATCGTGGCTTCTACAGACATCCTGGCAGCGGACTCCGCATCGGTCGACCTTGTTTTCGCCCTCAACGAAGAAGATCACAAGGACCTTGTCAAACGTATGACTTCCCGTCACGGCCTGCGCCAGCTCGCCTACATGAAGGAACTGGGGATGGGCAATGACCGCTACATTCTGATCGACATCGACAACGACGATGCTCTCATCTGCCCCAAGTGCGCAGTCAGGGACGTGGTTCCTTTCGTCGCGGAATAAGCCTTTCCAAGCATTTCAGGCCTGAATAAGAACCCTTGGATCAGAACTGACAATTCCAGGACAGATCAAAGCCGCACTGCAGATTTTGGTCTGCAGTGCGGCTTTTTGACAGCAAAAAACCTCCTGCCGAAGCAGGAGGTTTTTTAAACGAAAATACATGGAACTGTTCAGAGAAAATGATTATTCCTCTGCAGCAACAGCGTACTGGTCAGCAAGATTGGCAATGGTGCCGTCTGCGGTCATTTTTTCAATCTCTGCATTGAGCGCGTTGAGGAGTGCAGTGTTGCCCTTCTTGACAGCGATTCCGTACTCTTCAGAAGCGAACTTCTCATTATCCTCTACGATCACGAGGTTCTGGCCTGCGTTGTCATTGACATACTTCTGGGCAGTAGCGGAATCGATGACAACAACGTCGGATTTGCCGTTGATCAGATCCATGATGGCGTCGGGACCCTTCTTGAAGGAAACATAATCAAAGCCAAGATCTTTGACACAGGTCTCACCGGTGTAGCCCTGGATAACGGCGATGTTCTTGCCTTCCATATCAGCGGCCTTCTGGATCTCGGTACCTTCCTTGATGATCATGACCTGAGTGGCGTTATAGTAAGGCATTGTAAAGTCAACGGACTCTTTCCGCTCATCTGTGATGGTCATGCCGGCGATAACGGCATCGATCTGTCCATTCTGGAGAGCGATCAGGAGAGAGTCAAACTCCATGTTGTTGATGGAGACTTCAGCTCCCAGATCCTCACCGATCTGCTTGGCGATCGCCATGTCGATGCCGTCGAACTCGCCGATAGCGCCGCCGGTGGAAGAGATGAACTCGAAAGGAGGGAACTCCGCATTGGTACCGAATACGATCTTGTCAATTGCTGCTGAAGTCTCAGCTGCAGTGCTGGCGGCAGCGCTGGTGGTTGTGCCGGCATCAGCTGCCTGAGCATCAGCGGTCTTGTCAGTGCTTTCAGCGGGCTGGGAAGAAGCGCTGCTGCCGCAGGCTGCGAGCGAAATGATCATACCCACTGTCAGAAACAGGGCAGTTGCCTTTTTCATCATTTTCATAACCTTCATAACTTTTCCTCTTTGATAATAATCATTGTGTGACGTTGACAGTTACTTTTCGGTATCTGTAAAGATGCCGAGTGTTTATTATACTACTTTCCGTTCATGATATCCATAATAATATCAAAGAACTTTGCTCAAAAAGCTCTGGGTCCTTTCGTTCTGTGCGTTCGTGAATATCTGTTCGGGAGTACCTTCCTCCACGATCACGCCTCCGTCCATGAAGATGACCCGGGTTCCGACTTCGCGCGCAAAGCCCATTTCATGGGTCACGACGACCATCGTCATGCCGGATTTGGCAAGATCCTTCATCAGATCCAGAACTTCTCCTACCATCTCGGGATCCAGCGCGGAAGTGGGTTCGTCAAAGAGCATGATCTCGGGATGCATGGCAAGAGCTCTGGCAATGGCGATACGCTGCTTCTGACCGCCGGAGAGCTGAACGGGATAATTGTCTGCTTTATCGAGCAGTCCGATCCTCGTGAGAAGCTCATGGGCTGTCTGCTCTGCTTCCGCCTTGCTGGCTTTGCCCAGACGGACAGGAGCCAGTGTGATGTTTTCCATGACCGTTTTGTGGGGGAACAGGTTGAAGTGCTGGAAGACCATTCCCATTTTCTGCCGCAGCAGGTCGACATTTGTCTTGGGGTCATTGATCATGGTCCCGTCGATATAGACCTCGCCTTTGGTCGGAACCTCAAGCATATTGAGGCAGCGGATCAGTGTACTCTTTCCCGAGCCGGACGGGCCGATCACGACAACGACTTCGCCCTGGTTGACTTCGAGGTCGATCCCCTTGAGGACTTCCAGGTCTCCAAATGATTTGTGCAGGTTTTTTACGCTGATCATAGGATAGTTCACCTCTTTTTATCTGATATCTGATTTTCTCAAATTGGTTTCCACTCTTCCGAACACGATGGTCAGGATCTTGATGAGTGCAAAGTAGATCACGGCAGTGGCGATCAGGGGCAGGAAAGCCTCGAAGGTCGCGCTCTTGATAAAGTCGCCCGCCTTCTGCAGATCCATCAGTCCCACGTAACCTACGATGGCGGTCTCCTTGATCAGGACGATGAATTCGTTGCACAGAGAAGGGAAGATATTCTTGACAGCCTGCGGAATGACGATGTCGGTCATTGTCTGTGAGGCGGTCAGACCCAGGGACCGTCCGGCCTCTGTCTGTCCCTTATCCACAGACAGGATGCCGCCGCGGATGATCTCGGATACGTAGGCGCCCGAATTGATACCAAAGGCGATGGACGCAATGATCCACTTGGGCAGAGGCACTGTCGCAAAGATGACGAAATAGATGATCATCAGCTGGGTCACAGAAGGTGTTCCGCGGATTATGTCCGTATACACTTTTGCGATCAGACGCAGAGCCTTGTTGTTGGACAGGGCGAACAGGGCAATGATCATTCCGATGATGACACCGATGATCACTGCGAGCAGGGAAGTCTCGATCGTGACACCAAATCCTTTTACCAGAAGCATGTATCTGTCATCGTTGATAAAGCACAACTGAAATTTAGCGACGACAGATTCCCACCAGGTATTCATAAAATATACCCCCATCATTTATAAAAGTTAGAAAATATGCAAAAACATCTTTCATTATAGGGATTTGAATGTTTAAAAGCAATATCAATTCAATTTTTTTCACCTGTTGCGGCTTTGGACGGGACGAAATTCACCGGAGCCCGCAGGACGAAGTGAAAGCAAGAGCAAAAAGAAATGGACAAAGCGGGGACAAAATGATACTGTTAATACGTTTCATGCAAATATATGGAAGGGCATTTTTTATGGATGCCCTGACCGGAAAGGTGGAATAGACATTATGAGCTTACTTAAACAGTGGCGCGACAAGGCCTATGATGAATCTGCAAACAAGGGCGACCTGCAGAGACTGTGGGCGGATTATTTTGAAAAAGAAAAGAATGTATATGCGGAGCTTCTCAAGAATCCTGATGAGGAAGTCAAAGGAACAGTGAAGGAACTGGCAGAGAAGTTTAATCTCGACCTGATGACAATGGTCGGTTTTCTGGACGGCATCAATGATTCCCTGAAGACCCCCAATCCCATTGAAGAGATGGAAGAGGATACAGAAGTCAGCCTTGGCTTTGACAAAGAGCTTCTCTTCAAGAACATGGTCGCTGCCGGTGCGGACTGGCTGTACGGCCTTCCCGAGTGGAACGACATATTTGATGAAGAGACACAGAAGCGTCTCTATCAGGAACAGAAACAGTCCGGTACAGTCAAGAAGGGCAAGAAGATCTATCCCAATGATCCCTGCCCCTGCGGCTCCGGCAAGAAGTACAAAAAGTGCCACGGCAGAAACGGCGCAAACCGCTTCGAGAACTAAACGGGGACATAATGGTATCGATTCAGCATCCCATGTTCAGAATGCTCCGCCTTCTTCACTGTGGGCTGAATAGTCACACAAAATGTAAAAAAGAGGCACCTTCACAGCATATCAATCAGGCTGTGAGGATGCCTCTTGGTTTTTTATTCTTCATGGCGCAGGACTCGCTCGCGAGTCTTGAACTCAGCGGGAGAAGACCCCGCTGTTTAACAGCTTCTGCCGTTTCCGCAGCAGAAAATATTACAAAGAGCGTTCAGGCACAGATAGGTCGCACATACCCGCATACACTGATTGCCTGCAGTGACCGGACTTCCGTAGGTCTGCTGTCTGGAGGAATACCATTTGCTGCCGGACTGGAGCTGGGAGAGCATGTTCTGATAGATCTGATTGTCAGGCTCCATGGAGACCGCGCGCCGGGCGTGTTCAAGGGCGACTGCATCATTGCCGACGCCGCTGTTGGCGGCGGCGCTGTAGTAGTACCACTGGGCGCTGCGTTCCTCCATGGCATCCAGGACGTTGAGTGCCTCCTGGAACATGCCGTGGTTGATGTAGCTGGCGGCAGCACGCAGATGGATCGCCTCCTCGCTGTTATCCTGCTGGTAGGCACTCTGGGTCCCGAATCCATAGGAACTGAAAAACTCGTTCCAGAAATCGGAGAAATCCTGATAGTTGCCGTAATAGGTATAGGTGCGCCCGTTTTCATCCTGCCAGCTCTGTCCGGAACTCTGGCTCTGGGGCCTTCCGTAGGAACTGCCAGGCCGGCTTCCTCCCTGCTGGCCTGTCCCGAAGCCGGAAGAGGCGTAAGGATGCTGGCGCTCGTACATGACCTGCTGATAAGCCTGCTGCACGAGCTTGAACATCTCCTCCGCCTTGTCCTTGTTGGGATTATTGATATTCGAGTCGGGATGGTATTTGCGGCTCAGCTGGCGGTATGCTTTTTTTACTTCATCATCGGTTGCGTCTCTGGATATTCCCAGGACCTGATACGGATCTGACATATTGATACTGTCTTTCTATAAATGAAAAAAGGCTATAAGGGATACTGTTTCTGTTAAGAAGACTCTGTTCTGGAAGCGGCTTCCTCTGCAGGGCCGGTATCTGTATGTGCGTCTGCGCCGGTCCGGCGTGCGAAGATTACTTCAAACTTTGTCCAGACGCCGGCGTAGAGTATATTTCGAAGTATATCAATATTTTCTACAATGGGCAATGCCTCAAATGCCCGTGTGCAGGAAGCCATGAGCATATTCAGCAGTGCCCTTACATAGGCATCAAAGTCAGATCCTTCCTCCTGCATCCTTGTCCGCACGGGCAGAAGCGGATTGAAGCTGCCCGATTCCGCGTCATCCTCCAGATCATCGTAGGCATCCAGAAGATAGATGAATTTTCCCATATAAAAGCCCATCCGGCGAAGAGGTTCCTCCCAGATATCGTGTTTCCAGGCGAAGAGCTCTGCCATCAGATCGCCGAAGCAGGCCCCGGCCGCATCGGGAGAGACTTCCTTTGACGGGGCGGCGCCGTCATCTGTATTTGGGCTGCCGCTGCTGCGGCCGTCTTTTTCCAGTGCATGGAGGCGGTTGAGACAGTCGGCAATGACCTGTGCTTTGTCCGGGTGTTTTTCCTTTGCCTTATTAAAAGCGCTGCGGAGGATCCCGGACATGGCAAGTCCGCGGATCTGCTGTTCATCCTCCCAGTTGTCCCGCATGGAATACCAGGAGAGCAGAATAGTGATATCCGCCGCATACTCCGTATAGGGATTCCGGCGTTTGGGACGCTTACTGAAAGGATGTACCAGACAGTTGGTCTGCGCGAACAGCTCATTCTGCGGCTCGTACAGGCAGGTCAGAAGAAGCGCAAGGAAGGTCGTGTCATAATTGAGCGTGAGCTGAGCGAACCTGCCGTAATGTTCATGCAGATCCTCGCACAGGCCACAATAATAGCTGCGGTACAGGTCAATTTCCCGCATCCGCAGCTCAGGTTCATTGATCACAATATATCCAAACATAGTAATCAGCTCTGTTTCATAAATTCTGTGCCACACTTGGGACAGCGTACCATGATCCTGCCTTTTCCCCGCGGGATCCGGATCTTCTGTCTGCACTGCGGGCAGTTGTAAATGTGATACTCGATCCTCTGTCCGGCATTATGTCTGCCTTTTCCGAAGAAGGAAGCGATCCTGCCCTTGATGGCGAGATACTTCTGATTCTCTGCGTAACGCTTGGGAATATTGCGGGAAAAGGTGCGGAAATAGATGACGAAAAGCAGTACCGCATAGACGATGCCGGAATACCGGACAAATACCCGCACACCCGGAAATGCAAGAAAGGCATTTGCAATCCAGTCGAATGCAATGAGTACGATCACAAGGATTGACAAAAAGCGGGAAAGCTGATCAGAGCCGTATCTTCCCTGCATAAGGATCGCCAGACGGTAACGAAGATTTTTTAACATGGTCTATCAAGTCCTTTTTTGGAAATTGGAGTTTCCACATTATTTTATGATAATACACATCAAATACAATGAACTTGCTGCAAAAAATCATTAAAAAAGGATTAACTGGCTGCTGCCCCTGCATCAGAAAATAAGACTTGTCAGAAATACGGTGGCACAGCAACTGATGGCGACGACAAACAGATCCCCGTTTACCCAGGCGACGATCAGGCCGACCAGCAGGGCTGCCGCACCGGACCAGATATTGTCGGTTGCGGTGACGATTGCCGGGAAGGTCATGACCGCAAGAGTGACATAAGGTACATAGTATAAGAAGGAACGGATAAATCTGTTGGTGATGGGCTTTCTGAGAAACAGAAGCGGGAGAAGGCGGATCATGTAGACGGTCAGGCACATGATCAGCAGCGAAATATAAATATTATTGGTCATGGATCAAACCTCATTCTGGAAAACCTGTGAAAGACCTGAGAGGGACCGCGGTCTCAGCCATCGGCTTCTGCCTGTTCCTCATCCCGGACTGGATTGAGGGCAGCGGCCGCGCCGGCGATCAGAATGGTCAGGAGAATGACTTTGAAACCGGAAGAGATCTCTCTTGTAGGCGGCAGAATGCTGCACAGCCAGCTGGCTGCCATGGAGACCGCGACAAGTCCGCCGATAAAACGATTCTGTCTGGCCGGAGGGATGATGATGGCAAGGAACATACCGTACAGTGAGACGCTGAGCGCGTTGACCGCCGATGCCGGCAGGATATTGCCCACAAGGACACCCATGACGGTTCCGCCGGACCAGCCCACTACAGAGATGAAGGTGATCGCATAGGTGTAGAAGGGCTCGAGATATCCGGGCACCGCACTGGACAGGCCGAAGATCTCGTCTGTGATACAGTAGGCCACACCGAAACGATGGATGGTCGGGAGAGTACTCTTGAGCTTCTGTGAAAGGGAACAGCTCATCAGAAAATACCGCAGATTGACGATGATGCAGGTCGTGATCATCTCGATGACCCCCGCGTGGGACTCGATCAGCATCAGCGCCGCGAATTCGCCGGCAGATGCCACCATGCCGGTCGACATCAAAAAAGACTGAAAAGCGGAGAGGCCGACGCGCCTTGCCTCGATGCCCAGCGCAAAAGCCACCGCAAAGTAACCCATGCAGATGGGAAAGCCGTCTCTGAGACCCCGCAGGATCCAGCCTTTTCTCGTTGCGGGATACGCGCCTGTCGAACCTGAAACAACGGTATTCTTGTTACCGTTCATACTGCCCCGAATTCGACGTGTTTTTGCGCGTTTTTCAGCGCAAAAACCGGAGTTAAACGGCGCGCGGCGCGCGTGAGAACGCATTGGAATCGCCGCGCGCAGCGTTTCATGTTCACGCCCTTGAAAGGGCGTGAACTGTAACGTATTATGAATTGAAGAACTGTTTTCCATATGTGCAGTACCCATTTTCATTTATTTATGGTAAAATAGCTAATTGTTCGGAACCGGCAGGGGGCTGTGGAGACCAAAAAACGCCATCCATGTTATCCTTTTACATTTTTGTCGGAAACGAACTCACACATTATATCATAAAGTGCCGCAAATACAATAAATGTTACTTCATCAACTTGGTTACTTCATCAACTTAGTAAGGAGATTTTACATATGCAGAAAGAACTTGCAAAGACTTACGATCCGCAGGGAATTGAGGACCGGATTTACAAAAACTGGGAAGAGAAGAAATATTTCCATGCGGAAGTAGATCACTCCAAAACCCCTTTTACGATCGTGATCCCGCCGCCGAATATCACCGGCCAGCTCCACATGGGTCATGCGCTTGACAATACACTGCAGGATATCCTGATCCGATATAAGAGAATGCAGGGATACAACGCCCTCTGGCAGCCCGGAACCGATCACGCCAGTATCGCCACCGAGGTCAAGGTCATCGACTCCCTGCGCGAGCAGGGTATCGAAAAAGCCGACCTGGGTCGCGAGGGATTCCTGGAGAAGTGCTGGGACTGGCGCAGAGAGTACGGCGGCCGCATCGTCAACCAGCTCAAAAAGCTGGGCTCTTCCTGTGATTGGGACCGCGAGCGTTTCACCATGGATGAAGGCTGCAACAAGGCGGTTACGGAAGTCTTCTGCAAGATGCATAAGAAGGGCTGGATCTATAAAGGCAGCCGCATCATCAACTGGTGCCCTGTCTGCAAGACCTCTATTTCCGACGCGGAAGTGCAGTATGAGGAGCAGAACGGTCATTTCTGGCATATCAAATATCCCCTGATCGAAGATGACGGAAGCATTTCCACCACCCGTTTTCTGGAGTTTGCGACAACCCGTCCCGAGACCATGCTGGGTGATACCGCTGTAGCCGTGCATCCCGAAGACGAGCGCTACGCGGACCTGATCGGCAAAAAGGTCTGGCTCCCCTTTGTTGACCGCCAGATCCCGATCGTTGCGGACACTTATGTTGACCGTGAGTTCGGTACCGGTGTGGTCAAGATCACGCCTGCCCACGACCCTAACGACTTCGAGGTCGGACGCCGCCACAACCTGCCCGAGATCAACATCATGAACGATGACGCCACGATCAACAAGAACGGCGCCAAGTTCGAAGGTATGGACCGCTATGAGGCAAGAAAGCAGATCGTAAAGGAACTCGAAGAGATGGGCCTTCTGGTCCGCATCGAGGACTATTCCCATAATGTCGGCACCCACGACCGCTGCGGAACGACCGTCGAGCCACTGATCAAAAAGCAGTGGTTCGTCAAGATGGACGAGCTGATCAAACCTGCTGTCAAGGCTGTCAAAGAGGGCGACATCCAGCTGATCCCCAAGAGGATGGAGAAGATCTATTTCAACTGGACCGACAACATCCGTGACTGGTGCATCAGCCGTCAGCTCTGGTGGGGACACCGGATTCCTGCTTATTACTGCGACAAGTGCGGCGAGACTGTCGTTGCGCCTGCCATGCCCGACAAGTGCCCTGTATGCGGTGAGACGCATTTCACACAGGATCCCGATACACTGGATACATGGTTCTCCTCCGCTCTCTGGCCCTTCTCCACACTGGGATGGCCGGAGCAGACCGAAGATCTCAAATATTTTTATCCCACAGATGTCCTGGTCACAGGCTACGACATCATTTTCTTCTGGGTCATCCGCATGATCTTCTCCGGTTTCGAGCAGATGGGAGAAAAGCCTTTTAAGACGGTCCTCTTCCACGGACTGGTCCGCGATGAACTGGGCAGAAAGATGTCCAAGTCCCTGGGCAACGGCATCGATCCCCTGGAAGTCATCAAAAACTATGGTGCGGACGCCCTTCGTCTGACCCTGGTCACCGGCAATGCGCCCGGCAATGACATGCGCTTCTCCAACAGCCGTGTCGAGGCAAGCCGCAACTTTGCCAACAAGGTCTGGAATGCAAGCCGTTTCATCATGATGAACATGCCCGAAGACGGAGAGATCCCTGCGCAGATGCCTGCAGGCCTTCTTCCCGAGGACAAGTGGATCCTGTCCGGATTCAACAATGTCGTAAGGGATGTCACGGAGAATATGGACCGCTTCGAACTCGGCATCGCCGTACAGAAGGTCCACGACTTCATCTGGGATGAATTCTGTGACTGGTACATCGAGATGGTCAAGCCCAGACTCTATGAGACGGAGGACCAGCAGAGCCACATGGCGGCACTGTGGACCCTGCAGACAGTACTGCAGGGCAGCCTCAAGCTTCTGCACCCCTACATGCCCTTCGTGACAGAAGAGATCTTCTGCACCATTCAGGACAAGGAGCCTTCCATCATGGTCTCCGACTGGCCGGTATGGAAACAGGAGTTTGACTTCCCGGCAGAGGAGCAGGCGATCGAGACCATCAAAGAGACCGTCCGCGCCATCCGTACCGCCCGCAATGAGCGCGGTGTGGCGCCTTCCCGCAAGGCCAAGGTCATCCTTGTTTCCGAAGATGAGAAGATCCGTCAGATCTTCGAAGAAGACAGACTCTTCTTTGAGCGTCTTGCTTCCGCATCCGAGCTTGTACTGCAGGCCGACAAAGAAGGGATCGGTGAGGGCACAGTCTCAATCGTCCTTCCCTTCGCGACAGCCTTCATCCCGCTGGCAGATCTGCTGGATGTCCAGGCAGAGATCGCAAGACTGAACAAGGAGAAAAAGCGTCTTGAGGGCGAGCTCAAGAGGAGCGCCGGCATGCTGCGCAATGAGAAATTCCTCTCCAAGGCTCCCGCGGACAAGATCGCGGCGGAAAAAGAGAAACAGCTCAAGTACGAGCAGCAGATGGCAGGCGTCATCCGCGAGCTGGAGGAACTTTCCGCACTCTGATTCCGATCATTACCTTTATACCCGATTATGTATACCCGTTCACCTGCTTAAGAGACCGATCAAGGTATTATGTCCGCGGATGAGTATTCATCCGCGGTCTTACGGCGGACAGACTTCTGTTTGGAGCATCATATGATTAATTTTGCGGGGCTCGAATTTATTTTTCGCTTTCTGCCCATTTTCATGATCATATACTGGATTATTCCATCCGCATACCAGGATGCCCTGCTTTTTGTGGGGAGTCTGATTTTCTATGCCTCCGGAGCCAAATGGTTTGTCCTGCTGCTTCTGGGACTGGTGTTTGTCAACTACCTGGTGGGCGAGATGGTATGGGTGCCGCCCCGCAGGCGCAGAAAGGCACAGCAGAGGCAGATGCTGGTCATCGTCGTGGTGATCGATGTCCTGGTCCTGATCGTCTTTAAGGTCCTGGCGCTGAAGGTGAGGGCATCGCTTCTTCCGCTGGGACTGAGCTTCTATATTTTCAAGATGATCTCCTATCAGGCGGACCTGTACAGGGGCTATATGCGCAGGAGACCTTCCTTTGCCCAGGCTGCAGCCTATTTCACGATGTTTCCCCAGATCACACAGGGCCCGATCATGCGGTTTTCGCAGGGCTGGATCGAGAAGCCGACCAATATCCGGCGACGGACAATGTTTGTCCCCAGAGTCGTCACACTGCAGAAGGTGGAGGACGGGATGTGCTTTTTTGCGATCGGACTTGGCATGAAGGTCCTGATCGCGGACAGACTTGGGATCCTCTGGAACGAGATCGCCAAGATCGGTTTTGAGAGTATTTCCACGCCGCTGGCATGGCTGGGTGCGGTGGGATATTCTCTGCAGCTGTATTTTGATTTCTGGGGCTACTCCCTGATGGCGGGAGGCATCGGTCTGATGCTGGGCTTCCGCTTCATACAGAACTTTATCCATCCTTATGCGGCCTGCGGCATCACAGACTTTTACCGGCGCTGGCATGCGACCCTGGGAAGCTGGTTCAGAGATTATGTTTATATCCCGCTGGGCGGCAGCCGCCGCGGACCGCTTACTGTCATCCGCAATCTCATGATCGTATGGCTTCTGACAGGTTTCTGGCACGGAGGAACTGCCAACTTTATCATCTGGGGCCTTGTACTGGGGATCCTGATCGTCTGGGAGAAATTTGTCGTCCGCGGACTGATCGAACGCATTCCGCTGATCGGACATCTCCATGTGATCATCCTCATCCCGCTTACATGGGTGATCTTTGCGATCACCGATCTGAAAGAACTGAAAGTTTATTTCACCCGCCTCTTCCCGTTTTTCGGTACGGGAGTAGCGGTTAACCATGGGGATTTTGCCAAATATATCGGCATCTACTGGCCCTTCTTTACAGCAGCGATCCTGCTCTGTGTGCCGGTCTTTTACAATCTGCTGGTATGGAAACGCAAAAACCCTGTAGTGATTTTGTTCCTTCTGGCTGTTTTCTGGGTCAGTGTGTATTTTGCCTCTATTTCCGCAGGCAACCCCTTTATGTATTTCAGTTTCTGATCTTCTGCAGGAAAAATAAATGTTGAGAAAATTGCGCCGGATCCCCGGCAGCGCACCGCTGCTGTTTCTGATCCTATTGGTCTGGCTTCTGCTGACGGTCCTTTCTGTGATCGGACCCAAAGAAGCTTACAGAGAGTATTCAACTGAACATGGAAAGCTCCCGCGGCTGTCGGTTGTCATGCGCGGGATCCATGACCATGTCTATCCCTGGTCGGGAGCGCATGGTGCGGATTCCCACGGAGACAGCGGAAAGACATCCGGCGAGGGTGCTTCGCAGGAGGCGCCCGCAGCAGAACCTGCGGCAGGCGGCGCAGCGGAGGATGAGTCCGTCGAAACTGCGCAGGCGCAGGCGGCAGAGGATGCAGAGGCGCAGTCCAAGGCCGCGGAAGAAGCCAGGGCCAGGGCGGAAGCCAAGGCGAAGGCTATGGCGCAGGCAGAGGAGGAAGCCAAAGCACGGGCGGCCGCAGAGGCCCTGAAGGTGCCGGACACATCCTGCAGCGAGGTCGTTCCCGCCAAGGATTACGGCGTAGCCAATAAAAAATATCTGTCCCCGGACGACACCGTCTACAACACGGATACAGAGGGCCTTTTTGCCACAAACGGTACCTATTACAGTCTGCAGCAGGTGGACGATTCGTACTTTGCGGACGCGCTTATGATCGGAGATTCCCGTACGGTAGGTCTGTATGAATACGGCGATATGGGAAATGTGACGTCTTTCCTTGCCAAGGAATCTGTCACGATCTATGACCTTTTCGATGATGACAAGAAGCTCGATTATACAGAAAAGGGAAATAAAACAAAACAGCGTTCGGTCAAGGGACTTCTTTCCAAAAAGCAGTTTGGCAAGATCTATATTTCTGTCGGTGTCAATGAACTGGGAATTCCCGATACCAAGGACTATTACAACGAATTTCGTGATGTGATCACGAAAATCAATAAGCTTCAGCCGGATGCGATCATCTATATTCAGGGCATCATGCATGTTTCGAAAAAGATGAGCAGCAAGGATCAGGTCTACAATAACAGAGCGATTGTGCAGCGAAATCAGGCGATCTCGACACTGGCCAACGGGCGAAATATCTTTTATATTGATATGAATGCGGATCTGTGTGACAAGAACGGCGATCTGAAAGAGGAGCTCACCGGAGACGGGATCCATCTCAAGGCATCGGCCTGCTCGCTGTGGCATGAGTTTCTGCTCAAAAATGCGATCGTGATCCCGAAACCTGAGACGGAGGCAGAAAAGGAAACTTCTGCTGCAGAGACGCCCGCAGCCGAAACAGCACCTGCCGAAACGACACCCGCAGCACCTGCAGAGACAGCACCCGCAGCAGAGACGCCGGCAGAAACAGCACCGGCGCAGTAAAGCACCGGCAGAAACAGCATCTGCCGAAACAATCGCTGCAGCACAGGCAGCGTAGGAAAAGCATGGAGATTGATCATGCGTGAAATGGAGTTTAAGATGGAGCGGCAGGGGCTCCTTAAGGAAGGGCAGAAGGTCAGGATCACCGAAGGCGTCCTGCCCAGTAATTATTACTATACGATCGATCCCTCCCTTGCTATGAGCGGCAATTATCCCTTTAACCAGAGACTTCTGGCGCGGGAGGGTGTAGTGACGGCGATCCGCAGTCTGGAGAGGGGATTTTACGTCACAGTCGAGTTCGAGGAGGATTAAGTCTCCTCGCAGGCGAGTATTGAATTCAGGATACAGGAGTATTATTTCGCATATGCGTTTTATCAGAAATTTTCTGCTGACGATCATCTGCATTGCAGCCATCGGCGCCGGCGTGATCTTCGGTTATTACCAGTACCGGGGACATAAGGAGAAAGAACTCCTTTCAAACGGTATTTCGCTGATGGAGCAGGGCAACTACCGCCTCGCAAGAGAGAAGTTTGCGGAGGCGCAGCAGTATGAAAACAAGATCACCAGATATTTATCGGAGGATACACTCGAGGAGGATCTCTACAAGTACACTGCAATCTGTGATTTCCGGCTCGGAGATATCGATGCGGCGGCGTCGATCTACGACAGGCTTCTCAGGATCCATCCCAGGGATCCTTCTCTTATGGAGTACCGGGCAACCTGCTATGCCGCGCAGGGAGATATGGAGAAGGCGGTCGAAATGTTTGACACGGCCATTTCCATGGACAGGAAGGACTATACACGTATTTACAACGCTGCCCTGACACTTCGGGAATACGGAAACGCGGAGACTGGCCGCAAGTACTTCGAGGAACTTCTGGCGGATCACGGGGATGAGATCGACGATCTGACCAGGGGAAAGGCCCTGTGCTTTCTCGGCCAGTATGAGGAGGCCGCCAGGATTCTTGACGGGATCGAGATCCAGGATCCTCAGGTCGCGCTCCTTCTGGCGGGCGCGCTTGAGTATAACGGGGAACACGAAAATGCGCTCTCGCTCCTGGAATCCTGTGAGGAGGACATCAGCAGCAGTCCCGATATGCTCAATCTGAAAGGGACGGCTCTGTGCGGTCTTGAGCGATATGAGGAGGCGCTAGACTGTTTTGAACAGGCTCTGCCGCTCTCCCAGGAGGGGACCGCTCTGCATAAGAGTATTCTCTTCAACCGCATTGCCGCAGTAGAGAACCTGCGGGATTTCGCGCGGGCAAAGGAACTTGCGGCGGAATACATGGAAAAGTATCCCGACGACGAGCGCATGCAGCGTGAAAATAAGTTTCTGGAATCACGTTAAAATATCTGACAGGAAACAGAAGAGTCTGTACCTGCGCTGTCTGCGCGGGGGCAGGCTCTTTTTGATTCATATATACGTAAATATGTATAGATGAATGGAAAATAACGCCTTTGTATCATATTTTTTCATTTTTCGCTTGACGAAAGCAGTTATTATCATTATGTTTAAAAAGACTCATAGAGAGTACCGTTTACTGTGCAATCTGACGGGAAAAGAAAGCTGCACGCAGCACACTCTGCGAGTGTGTTCACGCCGTTAAACCCGGGATTATCGCGCATAGGGCGCGCGAAACCCCTCAAGGCTGGTGCAGGTGTTACTTGTAACAAATGATCAGCTCTGCCGCCTGCAGCGGCAAGGAGCCGGATCAGATCCGGCAACAGGCTGTAGAAAATGGAGTTTGCGTATGATTCAAAAACTGATGAATGAGATCAAGGCCAAAAATGCGCCTGTTGTAGTAGGGCTCGATCCGAATCTCTCTTTTGTGCCGGAGCATCTGCAGGAGGCTGCAAGAGATAAGATGTCGGCGGAAGGATTCACCGGTGATGCGCTTGCCCTGCGGGCGGCTGCGGAAGCTGTATGGCAGTTTAACAAGGGCATTGTGGATGCTGTCTATGACATTATTCCCGCCGTGAAGCCGCAGATCGCCATGTACGAGCAGTTCGGGCTTCCGGGCCTCGAAGTCTATGACAGGACCGTCAAGTACTGCAGAGAGAAGGGCCTGATCATTATCGGTGACGTGAAGCGGGGCGACATCGGCTCCACATCTGCGTCTTATGCCAGGGCACATATCGGCAGGATCGGTATCGCAGGCAGAGAAATACCCGTATTTGATGTGGACTTCGCGACTGTCAATCCCTATCTGGGGTCTGACGGCGTACAGCCTTTCGTAGACGTATGCAATGCCTGTGACAAGGGAATCTTTGTACTGGTCAAGACCTCCAATCCTTCGAGCGGCGAATTCCAGGATATCCTGACAGAAGGCGGAGTCCCCATGTATGAGCTGGTCGGCAGAAAGGTCAAAGAGTGGGGCGAGGGTTCCATGGACGGACGCTACAGCAATGTCGGCGCCGTTGTCGGGGCAACTTATCCCGAGCAGGGCGAACAGCTGCGCAGGCTGATGCCCACGACCTTTATCCTGGCACCCGGCTACGGCGCGCAGGGAGCGACTGCAAAGGATCTGAGCGCTTTCTTTGACGAAGAAGGAGAGGGCGCGATCGTCAATTCCTCCCGCGGCATCATTGCTGCCCACACAAAGGACGCTTACCGGGATTTCGGTCCGGAAGGATTCGCGCAGGCGGCGCGTGCTGCATCCATTGACATGATTGAGGATCTGCGCAGTGCGATCGCGGACCGCTGACGGCGTCAGCTTTGATCACTGAAAGAATAACCGTACTTAACAGGAAAGGGCTTGGAATGGAAGAATATAAGAAAGAGTTTATTGAGTTTATGGTTGACTCACACGTGCTGAAATTCGGTGAGTTCACGCTCAAGAGCGGACGCAAATCTCCGTTCTTTATGAATGCGGGCGCTTACAAGAGCGGCTCTCAGCTGATCAAGCTGGGTGAGTTCTATGCCAGAGCGATCCACGACCATTACGGACTGGATTTTGACGTCCTGTTCGGACCTGCCTATAAGGGCATTCCGCTCACTGTGGCGACAGTCATGGGCATCAGTAAGCTCTATGGCCGTGATATCCGCTACTGCGCAAACCGCAAGGAAGTCAAGGATCACGGCGACAAGGGTATTCTTCTGGGATCCAAGATCCGTGAGGATGACCGCGTTATGATCATCGAGGACGTCACTACCTCCGGCGCTTCCATCGCTGAGACCGTTCCGATCATCAAGGCACAGGCGGACTGCGATATTGTGGGGCTCATGGTTTCCCTGGACCGCATGGAAGTCGGCCAGGAAGGCACGATTGGCGCTCTGCAGGAGATCAAGCGCAAATACGGTTTCCCGACACATGCGATTGTCTCTATGAAAGAGGTCACCGAATATCTCTATAATCGTCCGGTCGACGGCAAGATCATTATTGATGATAAGATCAAGGCCGCGCTGGATAAATATTATGATGAATACGGCGTGAAGTGATTCTGAGATTTTAGAAAACGGCCGCCCGGCTGCACAGATGCGGCCGGGCGTCTTTCTTTTTGTCATCAGGAAAGTATTGAGTGTGATTGTATGAACTTTTTTATCGATACAGACGGGAGTGCTTTGAACCACACGGAGTCTTTGGAAGGCGAGCGTTTCAGGCTTGCTCTGGAACGAATCGGGGCGATGGCGGAGGAGGAGTGCACGGCGCCATGCTGTGTGCCATTTTTCAAATATGCGGCAGGCTGGGTCCTCACCCTGCTGGATCATCGCCGGATGCTGGAGGACGGTTCTTTTAACTCTATTCCGCTTGAGAAACTCAGGGAGCGGAACCGGGAGCTTTATGAGGATATTTTTCCCGAAAATTATGAGAATAGCTGGGCAAATCCCGGCCATGCCATCAGTCAGACCGGCAAAGAGATGGGGCCTGTACTGAGCGCCCTCATGATGGAGCTTCGGAGTATGATCTCCCTGGTCTACGAGGGGGACGCAGAGCGTTTCCTGATCCGGATGGAACTCTTGCTGGAAGTCTATTTTGCCTTTGTGACAGCTTATGATGCCTACCGGAAGGATGCCGCGCAAGCCGGTACGGACATGCCTGCACCGGCTCATATCCGGGAAAAGGTCCGGCAGTTCCTGGAGGACTATGCTCCGGAGGAGACGCTGGTACGTGTGCAGAGAAGCCTTGTCGGGGGAAGCATTCCGGAGCAGATCCTAAAGGACTGGTATAAAGCCAAAGATGAGAGGTGTCTGTACCGTTACGGAGCTTATATTTCGGATAACGAGAGAGGTGTTTTCTCTTATCTGGAAAGTCTGGATGAGGAGACCATCGCCAGAATGTCGGACACATGGACAGAAGGCTTTCGGATCGGTTTTGAGGTGACTGGGAAGGATCTGTCAATCCGGCGCCGCGCAGGGCTTTTGTACCACGTCGGATTTGAACGGGTCGCAAAAAGAGCTGCCCGAAATCTTCGAAAGATGGGGCTTATGCCTGTGATCCCCGGGATGCAGGGAAACCTCTTCACCCAGCATCTGGGACGGGGAGGCGGCGGATATTCCACAACACCTGCCAACGCGCAGTACGGCTATGACCACCGCGAGGACCTGGCCCTGTTTTTCAACGATGTGCTCCGCAGCAGACGGATGCAGGCACTGCAGCAGGCATATAAAGAGCTGGAGCAGGAAACAGTTCTGTATGCGGGACCGGTCGTGATGGAGACCTTCGGGGAAAAGCCTTTTTCGCCTGTCATGCACGACGGATATGCGAAGTTTTCCAAAGCCCAACAGAAGAAGATCGCGCATTGCCGTCAGGAGGCCGACCTTCTCTACGACCGCGCCGTGATCGGGCGGGAGAGGAGCTTTACCATCATTGCCTTCCCGCTGCCCGAGATCACCACGGGGTATGCGGACGGCGATCTCAAGGCCTCTTTCGATGAGATCTTCCGTTCCGTGATCGATATTAACACCCTGGACTATATGACATACCGGGATGTGCAGGCCGGGATCATCAATGTGCTCGACACGGCACAGAGCATACGTGTACTTGGCGCCGGCGAAAACAGGACCGATCTGACGGTCCGTCTGCAGGTACCGGAGGATCCCGAAAAGCAGACGATATTTGAAAACTGTGTGGCGGACGTAAATATTCCGGTGGGAGAGGTCTTTACTACGCCTTCCCTTGCGGGAACGGAGGGACTTCTGCATGTGACCCGTGTCTATCTGAACGGACTCCTTTTCCGGGATCTGGCGCTCCGCTTTGAGAACGGCCGCATCACTGCCTACAACTGCGGCGGCTTCCCGACAGAGGAGGAAGGCAGAAAATATATCGAAGAAAATATTCTCTTTCATCATGAGACCCTGCCCATGAGCGAGTGCGCGATCGGCACCAACACCACTGCCTGCGCCGAGGCGTCCAGGCTGGGGATCCTGGAGAGGCTGCCGATCCTGATCGCGGAAAAAACAGGTCCGCATTTTGCTGTAGGTGACACCTGCTACAGCCACGAGGAGGAAAACCGCGTCTTTAATCCTGACGGAAAAGAGATCTTTGCCAAAGAAAACGAATACTCGCTGATGCGGGATACGGATCCCGAAAATGCCTATTTCGGCTGCCACACGGATATCACGATTCCCTACGAAGAGGTCGGCCTTCTGGCTGCCGTTCGGGCGGATGGGGCGCAGATTCCGGTGATCCGCGACGGAAGGTTTGTGCTGAAGGGTACGGATTTGGTCAGCTGTAAAAGTAAATTCCACTTTGTAAAAGTAAATTCCACCTGAATCAGTTTTTTATGATCATCAAGAGGATCAGCTTAAACTAATCTTAAAAATCCGGCCTTTTTCTATACTTTTTTGCGA
>Ga0256405_10006145_pt1 | contig 19609 bp, 18 predicted proteins | sample RumenRJG_02DNA_FD_189096 | JGI IMG/M metagenome (GOLD analysis project Ga0256405, IMG submission 189096) | Bovine rumen microbial communities from Lethbridge, Alberta, Canada - RJG_02 | ecosystem: Host-associated > Mammals > Digestive system > Stomach > Rumen | place: Canada: Alberta... | reverse complement strand
CGTGGGGTAAGGGGATGGTGGCTACATATTGATGTTGTGCTGTTGCTTTTTACTGAAAGCTGCTACTAACGACTCATAAATCTACCCTTAATCGTGTATTGGATGATAGTTGCGGATTTTAGGAACATTATGCTGGCAGCCCAGTCGATAGGTCTCGGCACCTGCTGTCTCGGCGGCATCGTCCGTTTCATCCAGAGCGACCCCAAGACCGAGTTCTTCCGTGAAGCACTGGGTATCCCCATTGACTATAAGATCAACTACATCCTGGCTGTCGGCTATCCTGATGAGATGCCCGAGGCCAAACCACGCGATTCCAGCAAGGTGATGTTCATCGAGTAGTATCGGGTTACAAGTTCAGCCTCTAATCACTTACTTTACAATACAAGAATCGCACAGAGCAATCCTCTGTGCGATTCTTATTTACTAGGGACAGACCCCAACGCGACTTGTCGGGGACTTGTCGGGGACTTGTCGGGTTTCATCTATTTCCTGGCGAGCCCCCACCCTCTTAGCATCGCAAAGTAATCCAAGGAATCAGTGCCATTCTCTTGAATCGCCATCGCTATACCTACCGCCATCCAGCGCGCGGGCTGATCCGACGGGATGCCGATGGGCTCATCGGGCGGAATACCAGTCAATCGACTTACGTTCTCAATATACGTCGATGTCAGATTCTCCTGGGGCGGTGCCCATTTATTGATAATCATCCTAATAGTATAGAGCCTATATTTATGATAATAGGTACGTGTGAGCAGATAAAAGGCAGCGCGCCAACCATAATCCAAACTCTCAAACTGACAGAAACTCACATCTGTCTGCTGGGCTCTCAGCCCCTGCCACTGATCTTTACCTCTGCGGATATTCAGTGGGTTGTTGTTTCTAATTCCTCTTGGTAACATAATAAAAATCTTAATGTCAAAAGTGGGAAAGTGGGAAAGTGGGAAAGTTACCCCATCTAGGGTAACTCACTCACTAACTTTCGATACAATCCAAACTTCACTTTCTCCACTATATGATCTTCTTGAAAACGGATAATGGCTCTCGATGCAGCAGAATTTGAGCATCCAAACACCTCCATAAACTGCTGTGTCTTGAACTCCTCAGGCAACTTGCGGAAACATTCATCATAGCGGGTGGAGCGACGACGCTGTACAAACTCCTTATTCTGATCAGCAAAATAGTTGTAAGCCATCTCACCGAAATAGAACTGCTGGCATTTGTACTGGATCTCCATCGCCAGGCGGCAAAGCCGGCGGTCTCTGTCATCCATTGTCAGCGTCTTATGCTCCTGCCACTCTTCCCAATGGCGCATCAGGATAAAGGGCAGCGAGATGCCGATGCCGTAGTACGGCACACGCTTCAGCAGGGTACGGTCTGCCTTGTCGTCGTTGAACTCAGCAATCTCCATACGGCTCGACTGCCAGTCGTAGGTCTCATCATTCAGGGGTTCGATGGGGATTTCGCCCTCCATCTTATCCAGTCGGTAAGACCACTGTTTCAGCGTCTCGTTGGCATTGGGATCCACCTTTTGGTGACGTTTAGCCAAACCCTTGTCAGGCAGCGGAATCACCGCCAGTCGGGTACTCATACCTGTACCGAAGTTCCGTTGGTTCACCTTGCGGTGCAGGGCATAGGGCGTACCCGTGTAGATGAAGTTCCAATAGATGTTGAACATACCCGTCACACTCTCCTGGTTGGCATACATCTGACCATCCTCCTCGTTGTGGAAAGCTTTCAGTTCAAGGATTTCTCGGTCTTTCCAGTCGCCACCCTTATTCTGCTTGGTAACGTTATCCAACTCCGCATCAAACGAGAACATGTGCAGATGCAGGGGCTGACCTTGAATAATCTCCACCGCCGCATTCATGTGGCGGATAAACTCACCCGTAGCCGTTCGGGCAGGATGCACGCGGATAGGCACAATAGGCCTTTTCAGCGCCTCACTCTTCTGGGCTTTGGTACTGGTAGTTCGCTCCGTACGATTGTCCTTGTAGCGGTTCACCGCATCAATCAGACATTGGTCTGCCTGGATCATCGGGTCGGCAATCTTCTTGTAGAATTTCTCCACGATGTTCTTACCAGCACCCGGATCACCGATGATGAAGATGCAGTAGTTCAGTCTGCGCACAATCTCAGGCTCATACCAGAAGTGATACCAGGCTCTTGTCATCAGCGTTCCGAACAACGCCGCAGAGGAAAACCACACTGCCGCCAGTTTATGAGGATGCACGTTGATAAACACCTCTTTCATACAAGGATAGTATTCAGCCATCTCCTGCAATTCCTCTGCCCACTTATCCAGAGGCAACGAAGCATATACATCTTCTGAGCCCCCTGAGTTTAAGGGCTGTGGGGCTGAACTATCTTTTTGATCTGAAACCTGCGCCCCAGTTGCCTTTAATGCCTCTTTCATCCGCTTGGGGATGCCCTTCAGGAACTCATACCCTAAGGCACTCTTCACCGTCTGAGCCACATCCTCGTTACGTTCCTCGACAATCTCAGCTACGAAGGGTATCTGTCTCAGTATCTGCTCTATCACCACTGGGTCATTATCCGTGATGTACCGCAGATGATCAGCCAGCACTAAAGAGGTGCGGTGCCTGTCGCCAGGCTCTACCTTCTTATCCCCCAGCCAAGCCTCTACAATCTTGGTGTAAGGCACCCCATGATACATCAGAGGCTCAGCATCCCGCTGGTCTCCTCCATCGCCTCCTGATACAGGCTGTTGGTCTTCTCCAGCAGTTTGAACGGTGGGATTAAAACCATAATCAGCACGAACCTTATCAACGTCAATAGTAGGCTGGCTGTTACCAGCATGATAGCTCTCATTGTACTTCTTACCAAATTCTTCATTTTCATAATTTATCAGTTTTTCTTCATCCATAAAAATTACATCATCAATCGTAGTTAGGAACGCTCCCCGACTACCATCAGAACAGGATTTGTCAGGATTTAGTCCCATCTTGAGAGAAAGCACAATCTGGTTGTCTATCAGGTTTCCGATAGCGGGATCAGCCATGAAAACCACCTTCAAGCCATGCCCAGACGGTGTGACGTACACAAAGAGAATTTTCTGCTTATCCTCATCACTCAGCTTGGCGTAAGCCTCATCCCACACCTGACGGACATCGCCCTCGATATGGTCAAAATCAATCACGCATAACCCATTCAGTTTACAATGCTCCTGACTGCGCCAGAAGCCCCTTTTCGTGGTTTTCTCGTGAGTCTCCTTATTCTCAAACTCCTTATCCCATTCATCATAGGTGGCAATGAAAATCACAAAAGGCAACTGTTTCTTCTTTCTGTCATAGGTAGCCTTGTCGCCCTTCTCCAGAGCCTCACGGGCCTCTTTTACCAGCCTGGCAGTCTGGGGCGCTGACAACAGCGCCTCAAACTGTTCAAGCGTTACGACTTCAGTTGGTTGACCGAAGTTTCGTTGATAACAAAACATTTATCAATTTTGCTTGTTAGATTGTACAGCTCTTTCCTTACTTCCAATAATCCTTTCGCCTCAAATGTGAGCCAGGCCGAAACCTTGCCGTCCTTTGCCGAGAGCCTCACCTTCACGTTAGACTCATTCAGCAGGAATTCCCCTTCCGGCATCTCTGGCTCACTGATCTGAATATCCTTCGTCAGTTTTGCCAGCTCCTTGTGGAAGAAGGCAGCCTTGTCGGGCACATTCTCAGGACATTTCAGTTCCACACACGTCAGCGGGTTCTTGCCGTTGGTGACATACCGTTTCGACTTACCCACCTTCTTCACATCCTTCTGGCTGGGCTCTCCCTGAGCCTGTGGATCAACCTCTATCGAACCGTCGTCATAGATTCGGGTATTCGACTTAAACGACTTCTGCAGTTTCCTGCGTGGAGAAGAGGTGCCTTGCACCTCTTTCTCCTGTTTCTTCAACTCTTCCATCAGTTCCAAATATTCAAGCGTCATGAAAGTGAAATCTTATCAATGTAGATCGTCGTAGCCTGCATCGCCTCACCGGTCTGCTGTGAATTCCACTCACGAACCACCATTGAACACTGTACACGATACTTACGCTGAATGTCAAACTTCGGGCAGTTAACGGCTCTTTCTCCTGTGATCTCACCGAGGAAAGTGTCAATGCCATCTGATAACTTCAGGGTTACAGAGTTGATAACCTTCTGTTCACCTGTCTTCTTGTCGGTGTACTGACGAGAAATCAACCCCGACTGGTTCAAAACTCTTACTGTTGCTTCCATACTTTTTTAATTGTTACGTTGTTACATTTCTACATTTTCCTTAATTCTCTTCCTTATCATTGTCTATTGAATAATCCCTTTCTTTCAGGACGCTTGAAAACATCCCCAGGTCACCCTTCTTCACATGCTTTTTAAGGTCGTCAGTGATTTTGAGGTCTTTAATCAGGACTGGGATCTCAGCTGTCAGCTCTAAAAACAAGAGGAATTTCCGGATAAAACTAAACACATCATCCAGATTGTTGAATCCATCAATATCAACCAAGGTTGACCAGATGTCCTTCTTGTCTTCCACCCAGAAAGAGTACTTCCCCTTGCGCTTACTGCCCTCTCTATTCTTAAAGACACAGAAATCAAGTTCTAACGGACTCTTTTCCCATTTGATCCCGAGTCGTTTCATGTGGCGGACTGAAGAGGCTATTTCCTGTCCGATTTCATCTACAAAATCCCCAATCGCTTTGCCCAACACCTTGAAGATGATTTCGGGCTGGGCAGGCTCGTCATCCATACAGATCAGGATAAATCTATAGCCCTGAAGTTCCTCTTCAATAATCACATCTTGAAGAGTCTTCGACTCCTCGCCTGGTGTGATACTGACCCATTGGGCATGTCCGCACTCATCGAGTCCTGCAAACATACAGCGATAAACCATTCCGCAAAGCGTGTCATAGAAAAATGCTTTTTTCATAATTTTACTTTTTTACCTTTTTAATTTTTTTGGTTCGACAGGCTCACCAACCACGGTCCCTGAGCTTGTCGAAGGGTTTATCTTATTCCTTTTCCTTAATTCTTCTTCTTTATCATAAACAACAAATAGTCTTTTGTTTCACTCAGCAGTTCGATGTCCAACAGGAAATATCCCTGTTCCGGATCGAGATCCAGCAGATCAATCAGATGGCAGGCCAGTTCCGCATTGTTAAACATCAAACTGCTGGAGCCAGCCCTGAACTTCACCTCGATGCCTTTCTGACGGTTGAACATCAGAACCACATCCGTAGTCTTTCTGCTTCGGGTCAGCAGCATGTGGGTTGAAAGTTTTTTGGCCACCATCCTCGAATGTTCCTGATTCAAGGTCAGTCGTTTGCCACCTTTCAAACTCAGCGAACAAGTATCTTTGGGCAATCCCAGACAATTGGTCCTCGACTTAATATCGATGATTTCTAAATCCAGACTGTCTAATTGGGTAGCCTCGTTATGGACGGCTCTCTTAGTATAGATTCTTTTCAGCCACTCTTCATGCATGGCTAACCAGAAATCTTTGTCGTAGATTGACTTTGGATAAACGAAGGCTTGAGGGATCACATTCTCCGCCCTAGCCTTTTCGAGATATGTTTCCCAAGTGGGAGGGTTAATCGTAAGACGGTTATTTCTATAATTCTGAGTGAACATCAGGAAGATGTTCTTTTCATGCAAGAACTTTTTAAAGTCCTTTATTTCTTCTTTTGTCATAAGCAAAAATGTTATTTTACGTCGCCCCCTTTAAGGCGACCTTTATAGTTATTAATAAATGTACGTGTGAAAGAAAAAATGTCTCAGCAAATCAAGGAACACTTGCAAAACTGATCCCAGCGTCCCGGGGTTTGCGACGACAAAATTAGGCACAACATCTTAAAGGAAGATGGATTTGAGAATGCCGATCCCGAGTTATCCCGAGTTATCCCGAGATATCCCGAGTTATCCCGAGTTATCCCGAGAAGGGCAAAAAAAAAGCACCAGAACTTTTGCGTTCTGATGCTTCTTCTTTTGTCATCTCTTGTCTATCTCATATAGCTATTCCTGAATGTCTTTATCGTATAACCCTCTCCATCTGGCATACCCAATCTTACCAATTCTTTATAAGTTTTCTCGGCATTAATTGGCAACAAGACTTTCTTTGTGTCAGCCAGTTGTTTTAGATATTGGCAAATCTCCTGTATCCCTTGACTTGTCACCAGTCGTTTTATAGCTCTGTGAATACGCCAAGCCTCTTCATCCTCAATCTCAGGATGAATAAAATGGAACAACTCTTCCTGTTGATCAGGAGCAGCGGCTTTAGTCGAAGTTTTATTAGCCTTCTGAGCCTGCTCTGGCATCAGTTTCTCCATATCTAGACGGATCAGCCGCTGCGTCTTATCCAACTCATAGATGGCATAGCGTTCATCTTCGGTAAACTCATCATAGTGACAGCTGCCATATCTCCCATAAGCATTATAGTCAAATCGCACAATATCACCATCCCAGGAAGTATAACGGCAAAACTGAGCCCACCGCTTATTAAAATCTGCAGGCAGTTCATAATCTGCAGGCAACTCCTGAATCACCTGTTCCAAATTCACCTGTTGAATATCTTTACGTGTAGGTGAATCATCGTGACTCATGATTCCGGCTATTAAAGCTTTGGCTATAGTTTCGATCAGTTTGGTTTTCAGTTTTCCAATAGTCAATGGTTGGTTGTTCTGCACCCAGATCTTATATGATGTGGTCACGGTCATCTCTTCACATTCTTTCATGCAATTCCGAAAGAAGTTGCCAAAGGCTGCAGGATCCACCTTCACGATAAGCTCCTTGACGGTGTCGAGCAAGAGGTTCAACTTCTCCAACTCTTCCTTAATCGCCCAAATAAAATCCTCGAAAAAATTGATGGTATGCCCTTTGATGATGACGACAGTCTGGAGCTGGCTTACAGGAAATTCGCCATGCTCCGTAAGGAATGCTTCGAGCTCACCACCCCGATGATTAAGATAATGACAGCGCTTTACCCAGAAATTGCAATAGAAGGGATCCCTGATAACACCATTTTTAATCTCCTCGATACGCTCCTCCAGATGACTATTGATGTCGGAGACAGTATTTAATACCCAGGCAGCTTTGCCTAAAACAAAACGATTAGACACATCAGGCGGCAACTTACACCAGTCATCTACGGCCTCATAAAACTCCAGGATTTGCTTTACCAAGCCCATGACTCACCTCCTTTCATGGGTTGATGCGATAATAACTCTACAGATTGACGGAAACCAGTGCTATCTAAAGCCTGCGTTTCCCTGTCTCGGGCCAAACATTGCCCATTCTTAATAGCTTGTGCCATAATAGTAATAATTTAACATTAAACAATTGAGCTTTTCATCGCTCAGAATTAAGATTACAACCACCCATACGCGGGTTGGGCAAGGCAGAAACATAAAGAAAAGCAAGGCTCGCCAAAGCCTATACAACTTCTGTACTACCATTGCCCATGTCCCACGATGTATGGGAACATGAGCTTTGGCAGTCCTTCTTCCAGTTGTATTTATGTGAATTGGCGATTCTGCTTTCCTTGGAAAAGAATGACTGTTAACTCAATGTCGATGACACCTTGCGGTATCGGCTACAAAATTAATGTTTTTCGTTCAAAAAGCAACAAGAAAACTCAGATTTTTAATTTTTTTGTTAAAAATATCAGATAATAATTGGTAGTTTCAAATAAATACCTTATCTTTGTATCGTGTTTTTCATAGTATTAGATTTAAGGTTAACAATTTCGGCTCGCAGCGGCGGGCTTTTTTTTATGCCCATATACCATGGATAATTAACAGAAAGGTAAGACTGCAACAAAACTACTCTGCTATCCCGCTGTTACTCTTAATTAATAATTGTATTAAAGAGTTATGCTACTCTCTCGCGAAGGATCACTGGGAACATTTTGGGAACAAAAAAAACACTGACAACCAGAATTGCTGCTGAAAGTCAGTGGGTTACTTAATTTGTTGTCAATCTTGAAAAGATGATTATAAGAATAAATGTCAATTCTGTGTTACTTAATTATTCCTTTTTCTTCTATCTCAGATTCAGAAGTGGAAGAAACAATCACTCCTTTTAAGTTTATCGGCTCATCCAGTTCTTTTACATAATTCTTTTGTGAGTTAAGCATACGAAGATAGTGATTGTTACTTTTTGCCACGAAAGTGTTAATTGTTGAATTGTCAAACCCCATGAAGTTTAATACACAACATAGCAATAGTTTTCTAAGCTTAAAATCCAGATTGTGCAATTCTACACCTTGAACAACATGACTTTTTTTTCCTGGTGGCAGTAGGTGTGTAAAATAGTGGCGTGAATCCACTATTTTCTGACAATCGTCATCTTCAAATTCCACACATTTAACATCACTAAATTCTTTAGTTAAATCTTCTATTATAGTTTTTAATGACTCGTTATTATCTTGCCTAAATCTATAATAGAAGCCCTCAATTGCTTGTACAACAATAAGAAAGTCGGTACTGCTAAACACACCATGACGATTTAAACTATCCACTAAATGTGAACGAATTGGCATTATATCTTCAGTCGCATACCATTTTTGAAGCACATTTGATAGTTGCTCTTTAATGGAATCATAGGTAAAAAGATAATTGAAAAATTTCTTGTTTGGCTTAAACTCTTCTCTAAAATAGTGGTGAATTATTTCTATTTTTTGTTTACCTCCGACCTCAACATCTTTGTTGTTATCGTAAATATAGAAATATTTGCATTGCACATGACTTAAAGTCGCAACAGATAAAAATAACTCAAATTCTTTTACTACGTTAAGTATAAACTGAAGACATACTGGTTCAGTGAATGATATGACCAAATCTGTTGACTGAGTCAAATGAGTTGTTTGCCCCATATCATCTTGTAAAACGGCGAACTGTGGTTCCAATGAAAATTTGATACTATCTGTTACCTGTATATCTATAGTAGCTTGACTATTATCCAAAGAAGAAATAAAAGCTAACTCCTTTTCGTTCAATTTAGTCCTTATTATATTGGGTCTATACCAAAAAGATAGCTCATCGAAAAGAATGCGAGCACTATATTGACCATCTTCTTTCAATGATTGTATGTGTTTGCCAATTATCAAAAACTGACAATCATAATGCATAATAGGAAATGGACAAGATGAATTTTTCGTGGCAAAAGGAAAGTTCTGAAATAGTGTTATTTCTTTGTTTTCGGATGACACCCCCCATATTACATCCTCTCCCTTAGTTTCATTGAAAGAATGTAGCCAATCGTTGGGTCTGAATTCACCTATTATGTCTAATTTGGTCTTTCCCATAGGTTCATGATGAAGCACTCCTGCAATCTTACATTCAGGATTATCTGGAAGCCACCATATTCCTTTAACATCCACGTCCTTAATCATTTCTGTATTATATTTATAGCTCCAATATTGATGTGAAAGTTTCTTTATAATCTTTCGGATACATTATTGTAATACTGTATTGTTTGAAAGAGCCATCACTCTTCTATCGATAGTCTTGACTTACATATCCGTGGTTAAACCAATTCTATTTCGATTTCTAATCCAAGCTTACTTGCAATACGTTCTAGCAATGACTTTTTGTTAGCAGTTGACATGTGGGTACAGACATACCAGTATTCATCAATCTTACTTAATTGCATACGATAATCTTTGTGAGGAACAACTAATGGTAACCCCTCTACTTTGATTTCAGGGAGGTTAGCTACCACAGAAGGACCAATTTCTTTAATTACAGCAACGAATGTTTCTGTTGCCGTAGGTTCTTTTATTACAGTATTCCCCAATCTGACTACAAGAGCTTTTGATGGGGACTTTGGTTTCCTTTGTCTTTCCATAAATCTATTTGTTAGATTCTACCAAGGTGAATAATATACATAAACGAATAACTACGTTCAACGGAATCGTGAGGTAACAGAACATACTTCCATTGTTTTCCTCCGTGCTGACTATTATATTCTGTAGCGTACTTACAATACTCTTCTGCAGCTGCTTTTTTAGATTGAACATCTGCATCATTCACATCTTTAGCTTTTTTGGTTTCAATCATATAGATTGAGTCAGAAGTTTCCACAATGAAGTCTGGCTCGTATTTATGCGCTCCGTTTCCCCAATAGATATTGAACTGATTTGTCACTGGACGTAACCATTTCAATACATCTTTGTCGTTTTCGAGAACAAAGGCAAAATCCTGCTCCGTTGTGCTGTCAAACTTATTCTCGACATAGTATGATTTCATAAATCCTGTGAAGATGTATTTAGATACAGCACTCTTAGGAGTAATTACTTCTCTGTAGTCTTTCCTTCCATAACCTTCCGTTTCCGTCATGTGTTGTGGTAATATCTCGACAAAAGGAAGTATATTAGGAACTGCAAAACCATCCGACTCTAACATAATATACTTTACTATCTGATCGTGTATTCTTTGCCCAAGTATTTTCTTGAATTGGTGAATGACACGTGTAATGTCAACATCAGCAGATAATTGACTTTGAACAGCTGTAACTGCTTGCCCACTCAGTTTGAAGAGTAATTCAGAGCATAAATCATAATCAATATCATCGTAGTTTATGAGTTCGCTGACTAATTGCTCTACAGGATTGCCGAATGCGCCACTTGACTGAGCCTGAATGATTTCATAACTATTATCAACAAGCCCAATACGAACAATTTCCTCATTAAGGTATGGAAGTGAGAAACCAGATCTTGTATCAAGGTCAAAATCATTGTAAACAATATGAGTTTCACCCTGTTGAATGGTCATACGAGGTATCGGTATCACATTTTGAACATAATCCTTTACAACCATTTGCACAACTTTCTCAACTTGTGCAATCTGTTCCTCTGCTTCTTGTTCTGCAAACAAAGTATTGGCTTCCTTCGCTTTCTGTTTAATGAAAGTAATGGCTGCTTCCTTTACTTTTTCAATATTCTCATTTTGAGTTAGTTGCTGTTGTGAATCAACTTTTGTATTGAGTTTAGGCAACACAGCCCAAACAGCCTTTTGGGCATCAATGTTAGCCTGTGACTCCTTTTGTTTCTCAATAGACAAATTTTGAGTCTGTGCTTGTGCCTGCTGCTGCTGAATTTTCTGCTCTTGTTGTGTTACTGCGGTTACAACTTTTACTTTCTCTTTAGTTGTAGCAGGGTCATATTCAACAAAACTAACTTTATTAAGGACAGAATTAGGATCCTTTGCCGCCTCTATTACCTTTTTGAAATTTTCATGTGCTATGACTGTAAGTTTATCAACTTCTGGCTCGCCTGTTCTTCTGCCACCATAAGGAAGACGAAGACCACGACCTATTGACTGTTCAACCAGGATTGGGGCATCAGCAGCACGTAAAGGTACAATCGTATAGAGATTACTTACGTCCCATCCTTCTTTGAGCATGTTAACATGAATTACAACTTCAATCTCATTATCAGGTGTATCGAGAGACATAAAGAGTTCTTCGACCTCCTCATCTTTCTTTGTGGAACTGTCAATTTGCAAAACTTTTCCTTGATAGCGTCCTTCAAAAAAATTGCTACTCTCAATCCTTTCCTTTGTTTCTTGCGCGTGATTGATATTCTTACAGATAACGAGTATAAACGGTCTGACCATCTGGACATTGTTGTTTTTTGCGTACAATTCCAAATGTATCTTTGTCTGCTCATGAATACTAACAGCATCCTCCAGTTTTAGAATATCAAGTTCTTCTTCTGTAAGATTCCCCTTCTCGAAGTTCCTTCTGCTTGCTACAGTTGGATTCTTAACATACAAACCGTCTTCCAAAGCTTGTGCAAGGTTGTATTCATAGACAATGTTTTGGAAAGCCCTTCCATTTTCATCAAAAGGAGTGGCTGTCATTTCAAGACCAAGGACAGGTCTTAATTCGTTGATAGCTTTCTTGGAAGCATCTGCATGATAACGGTGTGCTTCGTCCATTAAGACAACAAGATCATCAAGCCCTGCCAAGTACTCATAGTAAGACTGACCAAGATATTCGGAAAGTCGTTTCATCTTTGGTGCTAAAGATTTGCCATCCTTTTTGGTTGTCTTATTGTCTGTGTTAAATTTTGAGATATTGAAAATGTTAATTTCAATCTCATCCTCATCAAAGATGAGTCGGTTACCCTGCTGATTATAGTTTTCACCGTTTACAATGTAAGGTTGGTGTGTCACAAACTCAGCAATTCCCTTGAATACATATTTGACATACGAAGAATCTCCAAAATCCTTGTTCAACTTCTGATAAATTGGTAGGTTGGGAGCAAGAATGAAGAAATGTCGCACCTTATGTTGTAAATACAAATATGTGATGATAGCTGCCATCAATCTTGTTTTGCCAATACCTGTAGCAATAGAGAAAGACAGCGAAGGGAAATCTCGTTCAAAATCTTTACATTGGGGACAAATGCCTTTAACTTCAGCCAATTTCTTAGCAAGAAAGCCCTGCAAATTATTGACATCCGGCTTCTCCAATGGCATAACATCTGTAATTCGTTCTACCATTTCAAGTGCTTCGCCCAAAGGCTTGCGCAATGACAGCCGCTGATTTATATATGAACAGTTTTTATTCATGTTAATCTTCATTTTCTTCACAATCATCAATCTCGGGGAGAGAAATGATGTTGAGGTTATAATTATTCTTGTCAAACTCACATCTGCCGAGAAGCATCTTTGGAATCTTCTTTATGGCGATATTCTTAAATGCAGATTCACACTCTGGCTGGAATGCTTTACAACAAATCAGAAGAGACTCTTCTTCGGTCATTTCGTCATGGATTTTTTCCAGTGATTGCTTGGTTAAAAATTGAGTTGTTGTGTAGATATAATCATTTTCTGAACTCTTTCCTTGTTTCCAATAGAATTCAGAAGAAGGATCATAATCAAACCCTTCATGCTTTGCCATTGCGGCTGCTAGCATATTAGCATTATACTCCTTGTTGATTACAAGCTGACCATGGGAGTCTTTTTGTAAGAGGCTCGGAGCTAATTCGTAAAACTTGAAACCGCCACCACCTTCCCATTTCTCAGATATGGTGATTCCACCTTGATCCTCACCATCTATAACATGTTGCAAGCGAGGACAACAATGTGTATATGCTTGATCTCCAAGTTCTATTCCAATATACGTTCTTCCCATTTTATGAGCAACAGCTGCTGTTGTGCCACTACCAAGGAAACTGTCAAATACAATATCGCCTGGTTCTGTAGTCATGCTCAATATCTGGCTCACAAGTTTTTCCGGTTTTTTCCCATTTGGGAATGCAACTTGTCCTTCTTTTGTGAGGTTTTTCATCCAAGCGTTCATGTCCCAATAAGTTCCCTGTAAGTCTTTCTTAAACAACTCTCCATCCTTCACTTCTGCGGTGTCTCTCAACCATACAAACAGACGGCACTTATCACCCTTGTAGAATTGCTCATAGACCTTGCCTTTGTTCTTGCCTGTTTTGGGGATATATTCTATTGAAAGCAAATCCTCTGTAACCGAATTTTCAGAACGGAAATCTATTATACGGGTACGAATAGAAGTTTGGGCATTTGTGGTCTGGAAAATAGAGATTCCATACTTTTGATAAGCCTCTTTCTCTGTAATATTGTCACGTTTAGCCATCTGCTTAATCGAAACCATTTCAGGATTACGTCTTGCATAAACCTTAATTTCATTTCCATCACCATCCACTGTTGAACCGATGTACTCTTTAGTTCCTGGATTTACAAGAACTGTAGTGTATTTCCAGCTTTTACCTTCATCAATATATTGTTGGATTAGCTCTGACATTTCCGTATATTCATATGGCCCATTAAATAAAGGCAAAAGCGAGTAATTCTTAGCATATACAAGAATATATTCACAGTTCTTTTTCATGCGTTTGTCCTCACCACCGCCAGAAGCCCCGGCTATATTCTTCATGTTGACAGAAATCATGTTGACAAAATTATTTCTGCCGAAGATTTCGTCACAAAGGACTTTCAAATATGCTTGTTCGTCATCATCTATTTGAATCCATACAGTTCCATCCTCACGAAGCAATTTACGTAGAATTTCAAGACGTGAACGCATAAGGTCGAGCCAGATTGAATGTTCCAATCCGTCATCGTAAAACTCAAAAGCATTTCCTGTATTATAAGGTGGGTCAAGATACATACACTTTATGCTATTCGTGAATTTATCTTCCAAAGCTTTCAATGCAAGAAGGTTGTCGCCATGAATAATCATATTCTCGGTATTCCTATCCCCGTAACTGTGTGAAGGATCCTCAATGAGGATTCTTGGCTCGATGTGCTCTCTCGGGTCATTTTTCCCGACCCATGTGAGTTCAAGTTTCTGTTGCATATATAGTATTATTTAATTGTCCATTTGAATGTGAAAAGAGAAATCTGCTCAACCTTCTGGTCAAGCATTCTTTCTACTTTTGATATTAAATTTTCTTTTTTGCTATCCACCTCGTCCTGAGCTTCAAAGAGATTTTGACGCTTTTCTTTACGTTTGGCTTCAAGGTCTTTTATTTTACGCTGTATTGCTACTTTTTCCGCTAACGCTGTTAGCTTTTTAGCTTCGCCTTTTTTTAACTTGATTTCCGCATCAAGATCTTTGATTTCTCTTTCAAGACTAAGTTTCATGTCATCAGCCCAAGTGTCAAGTTTATCCATTTCGTCATCGAAGAAAGTTTGATTTCTCAAACTACTTTCTTCTATGATACAGCCACGCTGTTCGTTGATACTCCTATTATATTGGCTAATAACAAAAGATGGAATTTTAATTATGTCTTTCCCCTCTGATGCATTTAACCACAACAGACGCTCTGCAATATCTGTTGGAACTGTCTCACAATCTTCAGTGAAGCAACTAATCAATAGATAATCTTCTGCTTCAAAAGAGTCAATAGAAACTTTCTCAACGTGCATCCAACCACTTTTGCCTATTAAGTTTTCTTCAATATAGGCAGATTTGTCAGCTGAACCAGTATAATCAAATACGACCTCATGATTCAGAGAGGTGTTATTTATTGCATTGCCAATTATTTGCTGTGTAAGAGGATGACCAACGCGAAGAAGAATGCCTCTCCCGTCGTTGGACGAAACCCTTTTACCATTCTCATTCTTTGATAGATAATATAATCCCGAGAAAGGATGATTCTGGGGAATGCTAAACATTTTCTTTTCCTCATCAAAGACTGCTTCATTGGAAAGTGCATACTTCAATAGAAGCCACATTTGACGTTCAAAGGTACTGAGGTTACTAATCGTATTTGCGAGATTCACACGTAACTTATCAGTAACGTCAGTATCAAAGTTTTCAAGAAGGGTTGAACGAGCAGCAATCATTTTGTCAGAAATCTTTGTTTGCAGTTCAGATTGCAGGTTGTCAAATGCCTTAGTGATTTCTTCTTTTGTACGGCAAGAGTTATAAATCTCAGCAATACGTTTCTCAAAATCGACTCCATTACCAATGCTGCCAAGAACCTCATCACTTGTTCCGAAAATGCCATTAAAGAGTTGAAACTTCTGGTCGAGTAATTCATAAACACGAACGTCCGCTTCGTTAGCCTTATTCAGGAAGTTAATAACTACAACATCGAATTGCTGCCCGTATCGGTGGCATCGACCAATACGTTGTTCTATGCGTTGTGGATTCCAAGGCATATCATAATTTACAATAAGAGAACAGAACTGAAGGTTAATACCTTCGGCTGCTGCTTCTGTTGCAATCATAATAGTTGCCTCTTCTCTGAAATAATCAACAAGAGCCTGTCTCTTGTCTGCTGTGGCAGAACCTGTCACCTTATCTGTTCCAGCATATTTTTCTTTCCATTTGTTATAAATCGCAGTCGATAACTTGTCTGAATTAGAGCCATTAAACAGTACTACTTCACCTTTATATCCTCTTTCTTCAAGAAGCTCATATAGGAACTCTTGTGTCCTACGAGACTCTGTAAAAATCAACGCTTTTCTTCCTGCACCAAGTTTCGCCAGTTGCTCAAAACCTTTATCGAGAGCCTGGAACAGATGTTCAGCTTTACTGTTTTTTTTGATTCTTTTTGCTAAATCCCGAAAAGCTTCAAGCTCGTCAATCTCTTTTTGAATGCCCGCAAGTTGGTGTGGCGAAAGTGGTTCACTACACATTTCACTAAACTCCTCATCGTCATCAATCCATTCATCACGTTCATCATCAATGGATTCGTAATCCTGAGAGAATGAATCTGTTGAAAAATCAGTATTGTTCTTCTGCAAGACAAGTTTCAATCTATCAATAAGAGTGCAGAATGTCCCATAAATAGCATAAGTTGATGATGCCAACAACTTACGCAGAATCATTGTCATCAATTGTCGCTGGCTATTTGGAAGAGCATAAAGGGTCGGCCTCTGAAGGTAATCAGAGACCAACTCATAAAGAGCTTGTTCATCTGCTGTCGGATAGAACTCTTCGAGTATAGCAATACGTTTAGTGTATCGAATATATTCAAGAACCTGCCTACGAAGTGTACGCTTGCATACAGGTTTAAGTCGATTTCTCAATTCGAGATAAGCGGCATCATCAAGATTATGACTATACCTTTCTTTGAAACTTTTCAAATCACCAAAAAGATAGCCGTCAATAATTGAAACAAGTCCATACATCTCCAGAATTGAGTTTTGAAGTGGTGTGGCTGTCATCAATATTTTTTTCCGGCTTTCTAAAGCGTCCTTAATGATGTTTGATATTTTGTTTGTAGGACGATAAACATTTCTCAGACGATGAGCTTCATCTATAACAACTAAGTCCCATTCGGTTTGTCTAAGATATGCAGCTTTTGCTTTTGCAAACTGATAGGAACAGATTACAATCTTTTCTTGATTGAAAGGATTAAAATTTCCTTCATTGATAATGGCATTAAAACTTTTACCTTCCAGAAGTATCGTTGGTAGGTAAAATTTTGATTGGAGTTCTTCACACCATTGCATCCTAAGATTTGCAGGACAAATAACAATTAGCTTTCTCTTGTGTTCTGCCCAGTTTTGAGATAATATTATTCCAGCTTCAATTGTTTTGCCAAGCCCTACCTCGTCTGCAAGTATTGCACCTTTTGATAATGGAGACTTGAATGCAAACAAGGCTGCATCTATTTGATGTGGAGTCAAATCTACACGAGCATCCTGTAAGGTCGCAGTAAATTTTGCTCCATCATTGGCTGGGAGTCTCCTTGTTAATGAGTGTGCAAAATACTTTGCCTGATATGAGGTTATACGTTCTATCATGTAAATCATTTAGAACTTGTAGAAATTATAAACTGCTTGTACTCACGCACAATTAATTCCCTAATATCAACTTCAAGCAAGTCTGCAATCTTTAACAGACTGGGCAAGTCTGGCTGAGAAGAATTGGTACACCATTTTGAAACAGTTGAAGGTGTTACCCCCATCTGCTCAGATAACCACTTATTGGTACGCTTCTTCTCAACCAGTACCAACTTGATACGATTAACATCTTCCATATAACTCAGTTTAACGCTACAAAGGTAGTGAATTTATTTCACTTTGTCGCATTTCTAAACAAAACTTTGCGGTAAATCAACCGAGTTTATGATTTTTTATGTATTTTGGCATCTGTACTATGTAATTTAACCTACTCAAACGTTGTTTGAAGATGCCTGTCAAATTGCCCTTTTGGACATCATCCGATAATTTCCGCCGCCATCTCCAAATGCCAAAATCGGAAAATTGCCGTTGTTTTCCACGTTAAGATTTGTTAAGCGGATGTTTTCATTTTAGAGTTTTCCGATTTTTTGTTTCTGGTTTGTTTCTTCTGTATATTTTAGTTAAGAAACTATACTGTGTATCAGTCGCTTACAATGAATTAACAGGATTTGAAGAAGAAAATTATGATAATTTACAGTTTTCAATCGTCATAATCTTCTTCTTGACATCTTATTGCAATATTCCCATAACGACAAAGAATGCATTATTAATACTTTTTTGGAAAAAAGATCATATTAAAGATTGTTGCGATAATGCAAACCGGAATAAACCACCACGGCAGAATACAAGCCGCAATGAATATCACAAGTAAACTGCTTTGTATTCTTACCAGCAATAGTACATAAGATTTTACTTTTCAAAGTTTCCCACTTTCCCACTTTCCCACTTTTGACATTAAGGTTTTTACTATAAAAAAACCCTGGTAGTAGCTTAAAGGGTAATCATTAAATTATATCTCTATATATATTTAATATTATATATTATATATAATATATAATATTAAAATTTTCGTTTTAGTAAAATCGAAAATACAAATGTCAAAAGTGGGAAAGTGGGAAAGTGGGAAACCTCACCTGAAAAAAAATTCGATTTTGAGCAAAAAAAGTCGCTAAAAATTTTGGTTATTTCACCAAAAATTCGTACCTTTGTATCGTTGTTCAAAAAAGACATAAGGCAACAAAATTTGCGGCATAACTACAAAAAAAATTTTTCTAAGTGCACTAGTAAGATTTTCATAGCCAAACCGCAAAAACACGGACTAAGGAAGAGGTTTTAAGGAAGAGGAAAAACATTTACACCCTTAAAATTTTAAATTCATTATGGCATTAAAAGTAAAGGCAGTTGAACGTATGCTGAAGTTTGACAAGAACGATCCTGGTTCTTACCGTTATGTGTTGAAACCCGAGCTCTACACCAGTCTCGACCAGAAGAAGGTGATTCGTGAGGCAGCCCTCCGAAGTGGTGTGAGCCAGGGTGTGATGAAGGCTTGCTGGGATGCAGCTGGTGAAGTAATCAAGGCATGGGCAACGGAAGGTCACGCTGTGGCTCTGCCCGGACTGGGTTCCATGCGATTCGGTCTCCGTTCCAAGTCAGTGGAGAAGGTTGAGGACGTCAAGACTGGTCTGATTACGAGTCGTCGCATCATCTTTACCCCGAGTGTGGACCTGAAGGATGAGCTCGCCAATACCGGCATCCTTATCACCTGCTACGACCGCACTGGCAAGGAAGTGAAGCGTGTGACCTCAACCTCTGGTGAGGTGGAGGATCCCGATTCAGGTGGCTCAGGAACCGACTCAGAGACCGACCCTTCGGCAGGCTCAGGGACCGTACACAATGGCAGCGGTATCATCCCGACCCCAACGGATCCTGAAGACGATCAGCCCGGCGATTGATTTCAACTTGGGGGCAGTTCGGCCTAAGGGCTGCCCCCAGTTCTAAATTAAACAGTAAACACTAAAATCTGAATTGTTATGAGTAAGAAAGAGACTACTAAGTTTATTGTGCAGTTGATTGCATCGATCGCATCGGCTATCCTGACAGCACTGGGCGCGACGTCCTGTATGGGCTATTAAAACAAGAGAATCCTCGGCTAAGGTCGAGGATTCTTTATTTTCTATGACACTACAATATATTCAGGAAGAACGTGATGATACCTGTATTGATCAGATCGGCGAACATCGCACCGATGATCGGAACGATGAGGAAGGGCTTGACGGTATAGCGGTATTTATAGCATACTGCACTCATGTTGGCCATGGCGTTGGGGGGGTAGCACCAAGACCGAAGCCACACATACCGGCACAGAGCACGGCAGCATCGTAGTTGCGACCCAACAGGGGGAAGGCTACGAAGTAGGCAAAAATGGCCATCATCAGCACCTGAGAGAACAGG
>Ga0256405_10006144_pt1 | contig 19612 bp, 18 predicted proteins | sample RumenRJG_02DNA_FD_189096 | JGI IMG/M metagenome (GOLD analysis project Ga0256405, IMG submission 189096) | Bovine rumen microbial communities from Lethbridge, Alberta, Canada - RJG_02 | ecosystem: Host-associated > Mammals > Digestive system > Stomach > Rumen | place: Canada: Alberta... | reverse complement strand
CAACCTTCGTTGAACGCGACCCAAGTGTTGATACAGACGCAGTTTTTGAGGTAGTTCATAGTGATTTCGACTTCGCGCTCAAATTCCTCTCTGCCTTCTTCGTCCGCGCGCGCGAGGCGTCTATAGCCCGCCTCGTTGTCGTCTCTTATGTGGAGATTGAACGCAACCGCCAAGAAACCGATGTAGAGGAAGTTATACTTCGTTCCGCCCGTGATCATATCTTGCCAAACGAGAAGCCCTTCTTTGTCGCAGTGATAATACCAACGAAGAGGCTCGATTTTGATGTGCTTTCTGATCATATTAAAGCCCATTTTCTTGACGAGTTTTACGTCCCATTCAAGCGCCGCGTTTGACGGAGGAGTGAGCATACCGTCCGACCAATATCCTTGATCGAGCACGCCCGTGTTGAAATACGGCTTGTTGTTGAGCCCCATACGTTTTATGCCGTTTTTGTCTCTGACCCAACTGAATTTGCGCATGCCGAAGTATGATTTTACGACGTCCGTGCCGACTTTGAAAGCGAGGTCGTAGAGTTTTGGATTTTCGGGAGACCAAAGTTCGTAGTTGTCAAGGTGAATGCTCGCTTCGTCGCCTAAGACTTGTTCGGTCGCAAGCACCTGATCTCCGTCAAGCACGACGATATCGACGGGAACGTCCGCGGATTTTTCAAACTTGAGATTCAAGCAGTCGTTGTCGATGTCGGGGACGATCGTCACGTCTTTTAGGTATGCTTCCGGCATACTTTCGATCCAAACGCTTTGCCAAATGCCTGATTGAGGCGTGTACCAAATGTTGCCGCGCTTGAGAGATTGTTTGGCGTGCGTGTGAAAACTTGTGTCGGACGGGTCTGTGACGACCAAAGAAATGTCGTTTTCGCCCGCTTTTATTATTCCGCTCACGTCGAGCGCAAAAGGCATATATCCGCCTCTATGCTCGCCGATTGCAACGCCGTTCAAAGTCACTTGACACTCAAAGTCAACCGCGTCGAAGTGTATGAGGGTGTGCGATTTTATGAAATCTTTCGGCACGTCGAAGGTGCGGTGGTAGTAGAGTACGTCCTTTGGAGAAACGAAAGTTCCTTCAGGAAGCCCCGAAAGGAGTGATTCAGGGGAGAACGGAACGAGGATTTTGCCTTGATAACGTCCCGTAAACTTCTCGCTTTTTCTTAAAATTGCATAATCCCACTTGCCGTTGAGAGTGATATAACTGTCTCTTGCAAACTGTGGGCGAGGATATTCGGAAAGTGGTATTTCGCTTACTTCAAAAGGTGTGCGAAGTCGTCTTGTTGCCATATACGCCTCCATATATAGTTATATAGTTTATAATATTATACCATATATATCATCACTCTTCAAGCCCGATTTGAAAAATTGCGACATTTTTCGCAAAATAATCGTACAAACGATGCAAAACTCCCGCTCGTATGTTATAATTTTTGATACAAAAAATTATATTGCGCAAAAACGGCGCGCGAAAGGTGAGTATGAAACTTTTTGTCGGTAGCGATACGCACGGTTCGGCTGCGAATACGAGAAGATTTTTAGAAGACGTGAGTTCGGCGATAAAACGCGGAGAAGAAGTCCGCGTGTTTTTGCTCGGCGATATTTACAATCACGGTCCGCGCAATCCTTTCCCTGAAGAATACGCGCCAATGGAAGTCGCAAAAATGCTCAACGAAAACAAGTCCGATCTCACCGTTGTTCACGGCAACTGCGACAGCGAAGTGGACGAGATGATAAGCGAGTTTGAGATTCTTCCCGACTATACGCTTGAATATGCGGGCAGAACGCTATATTTTACGCACGGTCACAAGTGCAATCAAGACCTTCCGCACAAGGCGGGCAATAGAGGGGATTTCGTGTTTTTCGGGCATTTTCACCGTCAAATCGTAGAAGTCGTTGACGGCGTGACCTACGTTTGCGTGGGTGCGCTCGGGCTTGCAAAAGAGGGCGTCGAACGTTCGTATGCCATAATCTTAGAAAGCGGTGTAAAAATCGTAAGTCTCGAGACGAAAAAAGTCTTGCAAGAGATAAAGTTTTGACAATTATTTACGACAATCTTTGACAACAAAATTCAGTATTTTTGAAAAACTGTTGTCATATACGAAAATAAGTGCTAAACTAAATTTACAACATAGGAAGTAGTAGAATATTGTGCGTTAAGTGCCGTACGGACGCGGGGTGCCGACGGACGAAAAATCAGTGTTTTGGTTTGCGATGCGATATTCACTCCGGGCTTGCCACATTGACAAACTTTTGGGAGACGCTTCCTTGGGAGGCGTCTTTTGAATTATTTAGAGGCAACCACTTGGATTAAAAATATCGAGAGAGCGGGCAGCGACTACGGAATTGAGCGTATGCGTGAACTTCTCGTGCTTCTCGGTGAACCCGACAAACATTTAAAATACGTTCACGTCGCAGGCACCAACGGGAAGGGCTCGGTGACTGCATACCTCACCTCGATTTTAAAAGAGGCGGGGATGAAAGTAGGCACCTACAATTCGCCCTCCGTCTTCCGCTACAACGAGCGTTGGCTCATAGGCGGTGAACCGCTTGCCGACGAACTCGTGGCAAAATATCTGACAATCGTAAGGGACACGATTGAAGCGGAGCAAAAGTTGAGAGAAGCGTTTTCGCTCGACAGGTTTTTGCCAACCGCTTTTGAGATTGAAACCGCGGTTATGTTTCTTGCCTTTTTTGAGGCGGAGTGCGATATATGCGTTTTGGAGACGGGACTCGGCGGACGTTGGGACGCAACGAACGTGATTGAGTCAAAAGAACTTGCCGTCATTACGCCGATTGGGCTTGACCATTGCGACATACTCGGCGATACGCTGCAAGCGATTGCAAGCGAAAAGGCGGCAATAGAAAGAGACGTCTCAGTGACGCTTCCGCAAGCCGACGAAATAATGAATGAAATCCGTCGTCCGTACAGATTTGACGGCGACAAAAAGGTGTATTATTCTCCACGCGTAGAAGTCGCAAAACGTGCGGAGTTTTTGAGCGCAGACCTCGACGGACAGAAGTTTTTGTACGACGGTGAAGAGTACGAAATCTCCTTGCTTGGCAGACATCAGATAGACAATGCGTCTCTTGCGATTTGCGCTGCTAAGGAACTTAGAAAAAAGCATTGGGATATAAGCGAAGAGGCGTTGAAACAAGGGCTTAAAAAGGCGGTATGGCACGCGCGCATTGAAGTGGTGAAAAATGCAAAACAAAGGTTTAATCTTGACGTTCCTGCAACAAAAACCCTCGTTTTTGACGGTTCACACAATCCGCACGGCGCAAAGACTTTGGCGCTTTGGTTGAAAGATTTTTGTGCGGAAAGACGCGTTGCGCTCGTCCTTGGCATACTCAAAGACAAAGACTTTAAGGGGATAGTTGAGACTCTCATTGACTATGCAAGCGAGGTCGTTTGCATCACTCCTCCGTCTCCTCGCGCACTTGAATGCCACGCGCTCTTCGAGGTCGTAAAAGACGTGGCAAACGAAAGGAAAAAGGACGTAAAAGTTTCGACGAAAGACAATATAAAACAAGCGGTGCAAGAGACGCTTGACGGAGAGTGCGACGTGGTGGTGCTTTGCGGCTCGCTCACTCTCTTTTCGGCTCTGTGAGGTGAAAAATGGTTGACAAATCAAAGATTGAAGAAGCGGTGAAAATGATTTTGACCGCAATCGGCGAAGACAAGGATAGAGAGGGCTTAAAGGACACTCCTGCCCGCGTTGCGCGTATGTACGAGGAATTGACGGCGGGATATGCGGATGACGCAAGCGTACACCTTGCCAAGACGTTTGGCGAGCAAGGGGGAGACTTCGTGCTTGAAAAGGACATAGCGTTTTCAAGTATGTGCGAACATCATCTTATGCCGTTTTTCGGCAAGGTGCATATTGCGTACGTGCCGAATGGCAAGGTCGTAGGGCTTTCAAAACTCGCGCGCGTCGTTGAAGTGTATGCGCGTCGTCTTCAACTTCAAGAGCGTATGAATGCGGAGATTGCTGACTCCATAGCAACCGAACTCGGCGCAAAGGGCGTTTTTGTCATCGTTGAGGCGGAGCATACTTGTATGACTGCACGCGGAATAAAAAAGGTAGGTTCAAAGACGGTCACGACCGTCACGCGCGGTGAGTTTCCGCAAGGACTCAAAGACCAAGTGCTTGCGCTTATCAAATAAAGTGGAAAGTGAAAAGTGGAATTGTGGTAAAATAGAATCCCGTTCTTCCACAATTTAGGTGATAGAATCACCTAATATTCGTTGTTGTATATCAATCGTATGGAAAATTTGAGAAAATATGATTTTGAAATAGGCGGAAAGCGGTTTGAGAGCGGCACGCACGTCATGGGCATCTTGAATGCCACGCCCGATAGTTTTTTCTCCGCGAGCAGAGTGCTTGACAACGCGGTGGAAAAGGCGAGGATTATGCTGTCGAGCGGAGCGGAAGTGCTTGATATAGGCGGACAATCCACTCGTCCAAACGCAAAGCCCGTCAGCGCGATTGAAGAGTTGAGCAGGGTGCTTCCAGTCGTTGAGAGCATAAAGCGAGAACTCCCGTCCGCGCTTTTGTCAGTTGATACGTTCTATCCCGAAGTCGCGCAAGCGGTCATTGACGCGGGTGCGGATATGATCAACGACGTCAGCGGACTTGCCGACAAAAATCTCGCAAAGGTGGTGGCGTCAAGCGGAGTTTCAATCTGCGTTATGCACAATAGGCGCGCGAGCAAAATCCCCGATCTTTTTCTTGACAAAGAGTTGGGACTTTCGGCAATCGTCGATACGCTTTTGAGCGCAGGCATTGAGCGGAAGAAGATTTTGCTTGACGGCGGAATAGGTTTCAACAAGTCAAAGGAAGAGGATTGGGCGCTGCTTGAAGGCTACGGCAATCTTATCGACTACTTTGACTATCCGTTTTTGCTCGGCACGTCAAGAAAGTCAATGTTCGGCGGAGAGGTTGAGACCCGGCTTTCTAAGACGCTTGACAGCACGGCGCTTGCGGTGAAGCAGGGAGTGCTTTTCGTCCGCGTCCACGACGTGAGAGAGAACAAACTCGTCATTGAAAAGTTTACGAACTGAATGGTGATTATGAAAACGACGGTGATTTTGAAAGATTTTGAAGTCGTGGCTTGCCACGGCGTAAACCCTGATGAGAAGGTAAATCCGCAGAGATTTTTGTTTACGGTTGAAGTGGACGAGACTCTTCCTCTCGGCATGAAGGACGACCTTGCCGGCACGGTGAGTTATAGCGCGGTCAAAAAGGTCGTAAAGTCAGTCGCGGAGGGGGGCCCCGTTGACCTCATAGAAACGCTTGCGTACAAGGTCGCAAAGGGCGTTTTGCTTGGGTTTTCGCTTGCGGAGAGTGTGAGAGTGGAAGTCAAAAAGCCTGACGCACCGATGAGCGGAAAGTTTGAGTATGCATCGGTGAGAGTTGAACTTGCGTGGCAGGAGATATATCTTGCGCTCGGCTCAAACGAGGGGGACAGAAACGCCTATCTTGACCTCGCAGTCAAAATGCTGAGAGCGGACGACAACTTCAAGGACGTCAAAGAGAGCGAAAGGATTTATACGGAAGCGTACGGCGGAGTGGCGAGCGGAGAGTTCGTCAACTCGTGCGTAAAGGCAAAGACGCTTTATGCTCCGCGCGAACTCCTCGGCAAGATAGGAGAAATTGAGAGGGCGGGCGACAGAGTTCGCACGGTGCATTGGGGAGACAGGACGCTTGACGTTGACGTGATTTTTTATGGTGACGAAGTGATAGGCGATGACGACCTCGTCGTGCCTCATCCCGATATGCAAAACCGTGAATTTGTGCTTCGTCCGCTTCTTGAACTCTGCAAGAATAAGGTGCATCCGCTCCTCAAAAAACGCGTATGCGACCTGTATTTTGCGCTGACGACGAAGCAACTTTGAGTAGAAGTTGATATTCATCAAAAAAGGCTCCTTAAGGGAGCCTTTTGAATTTTGTTTGCAAATAGTTCTTACATATAAAGTATCAATCTTGCCCAAGCAATTCTATCTCTTGACTAATAAGGATATCTTTAAATTTCTTGTTATCGTCAATACAATAATTAAGAGCATCATCTATGTTAGAAAAAGATGAAAGTAACTTTGTTTTTTTTATATCGGGATATTGGCTATTCTTCGCTATAATAAGTGCATATAGATTTATGGTTTGATCTATATAATCAAATCTATAATAATTCCCAAGATAACTAAACTCTAATCCATACCATTTATCATTGGCTGGATCTCTTTGCCCGGTATATTGTTTTTTGAAATCATCAATATTTTTATAGTTATCGTTCATTTTAAATGATACTTTTTTTTATTTTTTTTGACTTTCACTACTGCTTAGAAAATGTGTATCGTTCCCACTGTGTTGAGCACGAGCAGAGTTATATACGTGACGTAGCCTGCGAGAAGGAGCGCGCCTTGCCAGCGTTTGAACTTGCCAAGCGCAAGGGCAGGAAGGAGTGCAAGCCCCGCGACAGCCAAGCAGAACGGGAAGTCGATGACGGTGTTTTGCGGAGAGATTGGAAGCGCGCCTCCAAACTTGCCTGCCGTAATAAATGCGCAAAGCGGAAGAATAAGCGAGATATCGATGATGTTCGCGCCGATGATATTGCCGACTGAGAGGTCGGATTTTTTCTTGACGATAGCGGTGATAGCGGTGACGAGTTCAGGAAGTGAAGTGCCGACTGCAAGGATTGTAACGCCGATGATATCTTGTGATACGCCGAGGAGACTTGCAAACTCCGCGCCGTTGTCGCACATAAGTTGCGCGCCGACGACGATTGCGCCCGCGCCGATGACAAACAAAACTATGTTTTTGACGAGGGTGGACTTTTCAAATTGCATTCCCGTGCGTTTCATCGTGATGATAGATTTTGAATCAAACTGCTTTCTCAAGTCAAATTCAAACTCTTCGGCTGTGAAGAGGCGAATGCCGTTTTCATTGATTTCCTCTTTTGGATTTTCGTCCAACATTTTTGAGTGGCGTTTTGCGCTCAAGAGGTTTTCCACCATAAACGCGAAGAAGAACAGGATGACGAGAATGCCTTCCCACCATTCGAGTTGACCGTTCGTTACGCTGAGTCCCCAAAGCACGGCGATAACGCCGAGGAGCATAAAGATTTTGACGATATAGTCTCTGCGTTTCATCACGCTCGGCGTGAAGAGGAGGGACACCGCCATTATGAGTGCGATGTTGCAGTTGACTGAACCGACAGCGTTGCCGATAGCCATACCTGCCGCCCCTTCGCCCGCTGACAAACTTGAGACGAGGACTTCGGGGAGGGTGGTCGCCACGGACACGATAGTCGCGCCGATGATAAAGGTCGGGATGCCGCTGACTTCCGCAAACCAACTTGCTGCGTCAACGAACCAATCCCCGCCTTTGACGACGAGGACGATGCCCACGATGAGCAGGACGATACAGCCCGCCATCGTGGACGCTTCCATGATACCAAATAGTGATAAAGCCATACTTGTCTTCCTTATGGGACAAAACCGCGCAAATATAGGGTGATTTTGCCCATTTATGCAAAAATTATGCCTTCCAATATAGGAAGGCATGGTGATTTTATTCTTCGTCTTTCTTTTGCGCTTTCAAAAGATCGCGGATTTCGCGGAGCAAATCGTCGGTTGTTTCGACAGGTTCTTGAGGTGCCGCAGGCTCTTCTGCAGGTGCTTCTTCAACCGCTGCTGCTTCTTCAACCTTGTCATTCTTGTGAGCAAGTTTTTCGGCTTCGAGTTTAGCCTTTTCGCCTGCAGCCTTGACCGCGTTGATAGCCTTGATGATCGCAAAGAGAACGATTGCGATGAGCAAGAAGTTGACGATTGCCATAAGGAATGCGCCCCAGTTGATGTAGATGGATTGAGAGAGGTCTACGGTTCCGTCGGCAACCCAGTGACCGTAGTTGGAAAGTACGTTGCCTTCTGCGTCTTTTGCGACGAGCATCGTGATGAGACCTTGTGCGCCGCCCGGGATCGGAATAGAGTCGATGAGTGGCTTGAAGATGTTGTTGACGAGTGCAGTCACGATTGCGGTGAATGCCGCGCCGATGATCATACCAACGGCAAGATCTACGACGTTGCCTCTGGTGATGAAGTCTTTAAATTCTTTCAAAAGTTTGAATTTTGGTTTCTTCATTGTTTTTCTCCTGTTATAAGATTATAGATTAATAATAATACTATATTTTTTTTAAGTCAAGAGATAACGAATTTTTTTGCTTTGCAAAAAGCGCAAACTTTACAAGATTCTTGTATTTTTTACAAATTTTTAAGGATTTTTGCACTACTCTTGACAATAGTCGCGCGCTTTGTTATCATATTTGCGCTAGGGGTGCCGAAAGGCTGAGATTATACCCTTCAACTTGTGAGATAATCCTCGCGTAAGGAAGCCAAATCAAGATTGACTTTTGTTGAAGTTTTTTGCACTCCTGCGAAGGAGTGTTTTTTATGACCGAAAAAGAGGTAAAAAAGGAAATCTACAATCAAATCAAGGCGCTCATTGACAGGACTTCTATGACGGCGCTTTATCTTGCAATCGGCATTCTCGTCGCGATTGTGGCTATCGGGCTTCTCGTGTATTTTTTCAAGCGTGAAAAGTTTGACGTATTCAAAAAATATGCGGGTGGCGTCGTCGTTGGTTTTGCCGTTGCGCTCACAGTCGTATTCGCATTTTTGACGGCGGAGAAGAACAGATTGAATCCGTCCGTTGATATGGAAACGTACGGTATGCTCTTCTATCCGATTCTTGCCACGATTGTCGCAGTCGTGAGCGGCGCAATCGGTATGCTCGTCTGTTCGTTGTTCTCAAAGAAGGCGGTCAAGATTGCGGGATACGTGACTGCGGCGCTTGCGCTCGGCGGTTTCGTGGCAATCATGGTGGTCATGTCAAAGTATTATAAGGGCGTGGCGGAATGGTATCCGGATATGAGTCTCACAGGGCTCATCGTGTCCGGCGTCGTATTCTTGGTGCTTGTCGTCGGAATATACTTCATTGGCGACAAACGGCAGTTTAACGATACAAAATCGCTTGTTTATGGTGCGGTTGCGATTGCGCTTGCTTATGCGCTCTCCTACGTCAAGTTCTTCAGAATGCCGCAGGGAGGCTCCGTCACATTTGCAAGTATGTTGCCTCTTATGGTATATTGCTGTATGTTCGGCACAAGGCGCGGAACTCTCGTTTGCCTCATTTACGGCACGCTTCAAGCAATGCAGGATCCGTGGATAATCCACCCGATGCAATTCTTGCTTGACTACACCTTGGCTTACGGCGTAATCGGTGTGAGCGGACTCTTCATTGAAAAGGGCGTGTTCAAAGACAAGAAGATTTTCGGCTTTATCACAGGCGGTATTTTGGCAGTCTTGCTCAGATATATCTGCCACGTATGTTCGGGCGTTTTCGCCTTTGCAGACCTCACGGAGCAAGGCTCTTATACGGGCGCGCTCGTATATAGTCTTACGTACAACTCGACGGTTTTTGTCGATATGGTGATAGCGCTCGTCGCAGGCTCCGCGCTCTTCCTCTCAAAATCATTTTCCGCTCAAATGCAACGCTCAAAAGACGATGGCAAAAAGCAACACGTTGACAGCGGTTTTCACCAAGACCACGGCGATGACGATGGCATCACTCCGTTCATCGTTCCCGTCGCCTCTGCAAACGACGCAGAAAGCAACGACGTTCAAGATTTTGAGTTGACGGAAGAGAACGCTTCGGCAAACGTTGACGAAAACAACGAAAACTCTAAAACTCCGCGAGAAGAATAAACAAATGTAAGAATCAAACCAAGCAAAAAAGCCGTGCAAATCGCACGGCTTTTAAAATATCGTTTTCAGTCTTCCAATCCCAATAAGTAATCCGCAGACACGCCAAAGAAAACCGCCAACCTATAGATATAAGTTGCCTTCGGTTCGTTGACTCCTTTCTCCCAAAAACTGATTGCGCGGTGTGTCACACCGATCTCTTTTGCCAACTGTTCTTGCGAAATGCCAGCCTCTTTTCTCAATTCAAAAATACGCTCTGCTATTCTCATACTTATAATTTTAGAAGAAAACTACCAAAATATATTGACTTGGAAGAAATCTACCATTACAATAAAAGTATGAGCGACATCGACAACCATTTTTATATAACAGAAAATTTCAACCAAGAGGTTATGAAAAAGTTTGCGGACTTTTTGGACGCAAACGACTTGTATATTATGCGCAGCAGACCGCACCGTAGCGAGAAGTACGTTTTGCCCGAATCGCCGGAGAAGAGGGAAGAACTGCTCAAAGCGATCGTCGACGGCTTGAACGACGGTTTTTACAGCGAGAGGTCTTGCGTGGCGTTTTTGTACGAACTTTTGCGCCGTTATCAGCCCGATTATGTGGAAGGCGAAAAGGAGCCGGGCGTCGGCGAAATGGATTTTTTGAAAAATTTTCCGAAAAAATAAAAAAATCCAAATAAAAACTCCGCAAAGATTGTATATATTACGAAAACAATCAAAAATCAAACCTTTCTCCTATTGAAAATACGCACCGATGCGACGGCGCGCTTTTTCTTTTTTACGTCATTTCGAGCGAAGTCAAGAAATCTCCTACGCACAAACAAAACCACACGAAGTGTGCGAAGTGTGCAAACCGCACAGATAGATTACAAACCACACGAAGTGTGGAAACACAAAAACAATACAAAACACACGAAGTGTGCAAAACCACACGAAGTGTGCGATTTTTGTCAAAAAATGGCGTTTATCTATTGAAATAATCTTTTAAATGTTTTATAATAACATTTAGAACATTTTCGGAGACCATTATGCAAGAATTTAAACTCAAAAGTTTTGACGACACAGAAATCTACTGCACGCTTTGGGACGACGTTGATTCTCCAAAGGGAGTCATCCAACTCGTGCACGGCATGAGCGAATACGCGGGACACTACGACGAATTTGCAAAATATCTCAACTCTCGCGGCTACATCGTCTTTGCGGACGATCACCGTGCGCACGGCAGGACGGAGACGGATGAAAACCGCGGCAGACACAAGGGCAACATCTTCAAAAAGACCTTGCAAGACGAACTTTTCTTCCGCGAGTGGCTCAAATCAAAATACGATCTTCCGATCTTTTTGCTCGGGCACTCATACGGCAGTTTCCTCTCGCAAGCGTTTGCGGAAGCAGGCACGGACGTCAAGGCTATCGCGCTTCTTGGCACGGGGCACATGCGCGGACTTTTCAATCTCGGCAAGTGCTTTACCTTCCCGATCTTCCTTCTTGCAAGAAATTGGCGTCCTAAGATGGTCAACTATCTCTCCGACAATATGTTCAAATTCAAGGGCGACAAGGGCAAGGCGCAATGGATCAACGACAACGCCGAACTCAGAGAAGCGTTTCTGAAAGGGGAGTACACCCACACGGATATGAGCGTAGGCTTTGATTTCTATATGATGAGCGAGACCTCAAAACTCTACCGCAAGAAAAACCTCGCAAAACTCAATCCGACGACTGCGATCGGCATCTTCGTCGGCACGGAAGATATGGTGGGCAACAACACGAAAGGCGCGAAAAAACTCGACAGAATGTACAAGGACCACGGCATCAACACCGAATATCACGAATATGAAGGTTCTCGCCACGAGGTCGTCTACGGCAAACACGCAAAGCAAGCGAGGGAGGACATCGCCGACTTCTTCGACAGATTCATCGTCTATGAGCAAACCACCCTTGACGATCTCATCAAAGAATAAAAAGGGGAATACTTGCGCAATCTAATTTTGCACTAAAGACAAAACCTCGACGCACGAAAGAAACACAAAAGAAAAAGCGCTCCGCATTTGCGGAGCGTTTGATTTTTAAAACAGCCAAGGCATAAAGACCGCCGAAGTCGTCGCTTGTTCGACGAGCGCAGGCACGAGCGTCAAAATTATCACGACGTATACGATGACGAGGACGACTGAAAGCGACGCGCTGATGATGGCGGCAGTAAGACATGCCCTCGCGCGTTTTGGGTATTCGTCCTTCCATACGGCAAAGAGAATAAAACCGACGATTGAAAAGAAAAAACTAAGCACGCCCCAACCGACAGCCGTGCCGGAGTCCTCCTGCTTTGGAGGCGCGGGTCGTTCTTGCGTATATGCGCTTTGGTTTATCGAATTGAAATCAAAATCACGGCTTGCGTATTGAGGGTGTACGCTCTCTTGTTCGCGCACGACTTCCGCTCTCGGTTGAGAATTTAGTGTTTCAACGTTCGCACCGCAATTTCCGCAGAATTTTGCGCCTTCCGTCAGTTTGTTTCCGCAGTATGGACAAAACATTTTTTCACCTTCAAAATTTTATGTCAACATTATACAATCATGCGTATCGCTTGTCAACTTCAATATTTTTGAAAAATCTCTTGCGACTTGCAACTTTTGTGATACAATAAAGACGATAAAACAATACGCATTTTGAGGAGTTTTATGAAAATAACCATTCCAAGCGGATTCAAAATAGGGCATTTCAACGACGACTACACGGGCACCACCGTCATACTCTCAAAGGGTGCGGTTGCGGGGTGCGATTGTCGAGGCGGCGGTCCCGGCACGAGAGAAACGGATCTTCTTCGCCCCGAAAAAGCCATGCAAAAGATCAACGCCGTGGTGCTTACAGGCGGCAGCGCATACGGACTTGCCTCAACCGTCGGCGTTATGGAATACCTCCAAAAAAACGGCATAGGCTACAAGGTCGGCAGCAAGATTGTGCCTATCGTCACGGGAGCGGTCATATACGATCTCAACCAAAAGGAATACCACACGCCAACGGCAGAATACGGCTTTAAGGCATGCGAAAACGCAGGAAAAACCCTCGAATTTGGCAATATCGGCGTCGGCAAGGGCGCGACGGTCGGCAAGATAAGAGGCATAAAATACGCCTCGAAGAGCGGCGTCGGCGCGGCAACCGTCAAGGTCGCGGGAATCACCGTCACAGCGGTCGTCGCAGTCAATGCGCTCGGCGACGTAGTGGACGAGGACGGCAAGATCATTGCCGGTGCAAAAGGGAAGAACGGCGAGTTCATCGACACGGAGAAATGCCTTTCGGACGGCGAGTTTTTAAAACTCCTGCTCGGCACCAACACGACGATAGGGTGCATTTTGACCGATGCGAAACTCGACAAGGTTGAGGCAAACAAGTTGGCGTCTATCGCGCACAACGGCTTGGCGCGTACGATCCGTCCGGTTCACACCGACTACGACGGAGACACCCTCTTTTGTATGTCGAATTGCCGTAAGCCCGTCGTCAACTTCGCGGTGCTTCAGTCCGCCGTCGTCAAAGCCACAATGCAGGCAGTCGTGAACGCCGTGACTTTGACAAAAGACTACGAAGTCGAGTTTGACGAAGAAGAAACTGAGAAATAAGAACGATACAAACAAAAGGCGTGCTTATAGCACGTCTTTTTTTGTGGTACCCGCACATCAAAGATGTGGGGTTCCACGGCACAAACTCGGTGCTATGCACTCATTTTGTTTGCAAACCGTCAAATTTAGTGCAAGCACTATTGCCGTTGTGGTACCTGCGCAACGATGTTGCTTGGTTCCATGACACCAGCTCGGCGCAACGCGCCAAACACAGAAGGGATATGCTCATTGGCGCAAGCGCCCGAGTATATCCCTCTTGTGTTGTGTGAGTGATTGCTCACTCGCACGAGCTGGTGGTCGGAGTGGCGAGACTTGAACTCGCGGCCTCATGGTCCCGAACCATGCGCGCTACCAAACTGCGCTACACCCCGTTGGTTTTGGTTGCGAAGATAATTGTTTTGCCGACTTTGCAGGAGTTCCTGCGCGCATGGAGTAGCAAAGCGTCACTCAAACGCGCTACCAAACTGCGCTACACCCCGTTGGCTAATTTTTTTCGTCAGCGTTAAACATTTTAGCAAGTTATTTTGATTCTGTCAATAAATGTATCCATATTTAAAATTTTATTTGCATTTTTTCTTTATATGATATATAATCATTCTTGCGATGGAGATTGGTGTAGTGGTAGCACTTGGGCCTCTGACTCCCACTGTGTAGGTTCGATTCCTATATCTCCTGCCAAAGTAAGCGCTCTCAACTATGTTGAGGGCGTTTTGTTTTGCGGACAGTACTGAGTTTACTCAAAGTGATGTACGTAAAACAAAACAAGTGTTGACGTAGTCAATACGCTTACTTTGAATCTGCTGTGAGCACAACGGAAGCACACGAACGTGTGCATTCCTATCCCTACATTGCAATGGTGCTATTGCTTGCAATTAAGTGCCGTTGCATAGAAAAACGAACGCGACATAAGGCGCGTGCTTGATTTGAGGTCTAAAGGAGCCCAACGGAAGTGCGCGCACGCGCACATTCCTATATCTTGGCTTGAACGCTTGCGGACATAGACGATATTGCATAGAAAAACGAACTGAACACGCAGTGTGCTGTGCTTGATTCGAATCTGCTGTGAGCAAAACGGAAGTGCGCGCACGCGCACATTCCTATAAAAAAACGTGCCATTCGGCACGCTTTTATCTTTTTATTACACCAAGAATTTCGGCAGGATCGAGGTCAAGAATTACGCAGAGATTTGAAAAGGTGTCGAGGGAAGGCATCTTGTCTCCCTTGACGTAGTGAGAGATCGTTTGTTGCGAAACACCGAGACGTTTTGCAATCTCGGTCTGCGACAATCCACTTTGTTTTATGGCTTCCGCAAGCCGCTTTTGAATTTCCGCAAGAGTAATCATATAATTATTTTACGCCCGTTTGGCGTAAAATATATTGACATACGCCTATTGGGCGTGATATTATTGTTGTATATCAAAATAGTGGAGGGAAATATGTCAAAGAAAAAATATGAATTTTCAAGTTATGGTAGTATTAATGATGCAAAGGGTGTTTTTATATTTTTAATCGTTTTGGGTTATTTGGGCGTAATAGGGTTGTTGATAGTTTTGTTGATGTCTAAGCAAGTATTAAATCCTTATTACTTAGGACTTGGCATTGGTGCCTGTATTGTTGGAATTGTTGATCTTAGCATTGCTTGGATTTTGGTTAAAGCATTTATTGGGGGGCTTTATGACGCAAAAGCCATTCGATATATGTTGGAAGATAAAGAAAACGAGACACAGCCGGACGAAACTACAAAATCAAAAGCGTATGCTTCAGAACACACAATAATTGTCTTTATTGATGACAAATTTACTATTATTGAAAATGGCAAGATTGGTTTTGCGGGACGAGTAGTAAAAAACGCTGATGACACCGTTGTACTTATAACGGCTGATTCATCGCAACAAATGGCTTTGTCAATTCAAGACAATAATTTGGTTTCAAAATCCGGAACGGTTTACAAAAAAGTCGCATCGGTTTGATGCGACTTTTTTAATTTGATTATTTCCACAATTCCTCATTCCACTTTCCACTTTCAAATTATTTGTAGCACAAAAAATTTGAGATACTGCGTTTCGTCGGCGCAGAGGAGCGAGGGGTGGTCGGGGGCTTGCGATTTGATCTCAACCGTGCGGACGATCCTGCCGCTCTCTTTTGCGGATTCGACGAGCATTTTTTCAAAGAGCGGGAAGGTCATATAGTGCGAGCAAGAGGACGTGATCAAAAATCCGCCCGAACGCACGAGTTTGAGTCCCAAGACGTTGATGTCCTTATATCCGCGGTATGCGTCTTTCACTTCGTCGGCGGATTTGCAAAACGCAGGGGGATCGAGTATGACGGTATCGAACTTTTTGCCCTCCTGCTTGAATCTGCGCAAAACTTCAAACACGTCGTCCGTGCGGGTGGAGACGTTGGTATAGCCGTTTAAGCGCGCGTTCTTTTCAACGGTCTCCGTTGCAAGCCGAGATATATCGACGGCAAGCACGGATTTTGCAACGGGCGCGACGTTCATAGAAAACCCTCCGCTGTTTGAAAAACAGTCGAGAACGTCCGCGTTCTTCGCATATTTTCGCGCGGTCAAGCGGTTTTCTTTTTGGTCGAGGAAATAGCCGGTCTTTTGCCCGTGCTTCACGTCCACCGTCATTTTTATGCCGTTTTCCGTGATGACGATTTCGTCAGGGACTTCGCCGTACAGCGTGCCCGTCGTCTCTTCAAGTCCCTCTTTTGCGCGGACAGCCACGTCGCTGCGCTCGTATATGCCCTTTGGCGCAAACAGTTTTGCAAGCAGGGAGACTATACGCTGTTTTTGCTTGTCCATGCCGAGCGACAAAAATTGCGTGACGAGGTAATCGTCGTATTTGTCGACGATGAGGGCGGGCAGGTTGTCGGCTTCCGCAAACACCATGCGATATGCGCCAAAGTAGCCGAGTTTTTGCCTATAATCGTTTGCGGCAAGCAAGCGAGAAGTGAAGAGTTCGTCCGTGTCCGTCTCGTCCTCGTTTCGTATGAATATGCGGACGAGGATTTTTGAGAGGTGATTGACGTAGCCTTTGCCGACGAATTTGCCGTCAAACGAATATACGCTTGCGAGAGAGCCGTTTTTGTCCTTGCCCTCGATTCTTGCCACTTCGTTTGCGTACACCCAACTGTGTCCCGCGCGGAGGCGCCGTTCCTCACCTTTTTTCAGAAAAATCGTGTATGACATTTTGCACCTGCTTTTCAATATTCCTTCAAATTTTAGCATAATAATAAGTTTTAATCAATTTGTTTATAGAGTAAAACTACAAAAAATAAAAATATGAAAAAAATTTCACATTTTGTTGACAACCACCGTAGATGTGGTATTATAGATATAGAAAGTTTAAGGAGTGCGCTATGAAAAGCCACAAGAGGCTCGGCAGGGATTTGCACGAGGACGAAAAACTTAATGAACTCAAACACAATCTTCCGCTTGAAGAAGAGGACGATTGTTGCGGACGCGACCATAAGCATTACGACGACGATGACGACGATGACGACTGCTGTTGCGGACACGATGACCATCACCACGATGATCACGATGATTGCTGCTGTGGCCATGACCATCATCACCACGACGACGATGACAATGACGACGATTGCGGCTGCGGTTGTGAACATCACCATGACGAAAAGGGCGGAGCAAGGCGCCTTGACAAAGAGTCTATAAGAGACATTATCCTGCTCTCCATATCGCTCGTGTTTCTCGTCGTCGGCTATTTCAATTGGAAGGAAATTTCCGAGAGTTCGGGGCAAAAGTGGCTTCTTGCGTTCTACTACGTCAATCCCGCGTGGGTTGCGGTGATACTCTCGGGCACTCCGCTCGTCATAAGCGCGGTGAAGGGCGCGATGAAGAAAAAACTCAATTCTCCGCAACTTATAACGCTTGCGATGATAGCGTCAATAGTGCTTGAGATTTTGTCCCTCTGCGGAATAGTCGTCGAGACGTCCGGGCACAGTCACAGTTACGTCTTTGCGGCGGGCGAGATCGCATTCCTTATGGGACTTGGCGAACTGCTCGAAGATTTGACTGTCGCAAAGTGCCGTTCGGGCATAGAAAGACTCGTTGCGCTCGTGCCGAAAGAAGCGTTTGTCAAAGTCGACGACGGCGACCTCGTAAAAATGCGCTTAAAAGACATCAAAATCGGCGATATAGTCGTCGTGAAGACGGGCGAAATGGTCGCGGTTGACGGCAAAATCGTCAAGGGTGAGGCATCGATCGACCAATCCTCTTTGACAGGCGAATATCTGCCCGTCGACGTTGGAGTAGGAGACAGCGTCTTCGGCGGTACGATGAACAAAAACGGCGTGATAGAGGTCGAAGTCACAAAACTCGAAAAGGATATGACGATTGCAAAAATGGCGGAACTCACCGTTGAGGCGGAGGGCAAAAAAGCGCCTATATCCCGTCTTGCAGACAAGGCGGTCAAGATTATTCTTCCGATCGTACTCGTCACGTCCCTCGTCGTCGGACTCCTCGCGGGCTTCGTGCTGAAAGTCGGTTGGGTGCAAGCGCTCGTTCGCGCGGTGACGATACTCGTCGTATTCTGTCCGTGCGCTCTCGCTCTCGCCACTCCGACGGCAGTCGCCGCGGGGCTTGGCAACTCGGCAAAACACGGCGTACTCGTAAAGAGCGGAGCGGCGCTCGAGAGCCTTGCGAGAATGGACACTATTTGCTTTGACAAGACCGGCACTCTTACGGAAGGCAAGATTGCGCTTGACAAGGTGATGGCGATAGACTCCACGGAGGAAGAACTCATAAAACTCTCGGCAAGCGTGGAGAAGTTCAGCGAACATCCGCTTGCGCGCGCCGTCGTTGAAAAAGCGAAAGGCGTCAAACTCTACGAGGCTTACGACATCGAGACTTTGCAGGGCGTTGGCGTGTCCGCAAAAGTGGACGGCAAGCGCGTGCTCGTCGAAAGTCTCAAAAAGGCGAGAGAAAACGGCGTGGATTTGAGCGGAATCGATGCCGAAATCGACGGCGAACTCTCTCTTGGCAAGACGGTCGTCGTAGTCCTCGTCGACGACAAACTCGTCGGCGTGCTGTCCTTCTCCGATACTATAAGGGATGGTGCAAAAGACGTGTTGACGTCAATATCAAAGCGCGGATTCAAGACGGTCATGCTGACCGGCGACAACGAAAAGAGCGCAAAATACGTCGCGGAAACCTGCGGAGTTGAAGAAGTCAAGCACAGTCTTCTCCCTGCGGAAAAACTTGAAGAAATCGAAAATATGCAGAAGTCAGGGCACAAGGTCGTTATGGTCGGCGACGGCGTAAACGACGCTCCTGCACTCAAACTTGCGGATACGTCCTTTGCTATGGGCGCGATGGGAAGCGATATTGCCGTTGACAGCGCGGATATAACCGTTATGAACAGCGACCTTGAAAAGATCGACGATACGATCAAACTGTCGCGTAGAGTTATGTTTGCAATCCGTCGCAACATCACCATCTCTATGCTCGTCAACGCCGTGGCGGTCGTACTCTCGTTCTTCGGCGTATTGCAACCGTGGAGCGGTGCGCTCGTGCACAACGCGTCAAGCGTGCTTGTCGTCGCGTCGTCGGCACTCTTGCTTTACAACTTCAAGAAGAAGTCAAAGACGCAAAACGCAGCGTCAGACAGCGAAAAATGATGCCGAATAGCGTTGAAAAACATAAGCCGTTCGGCAGGTTTAAAATCGAATAATCGTAAGAGGCAAAACCTCCTCCGTTTGTTTATTTGTTTATTTGTTTGAAGAAAGCGCAACCCTTTCAGGTTGCGCTTTCTTTTTTGAAAGTGGAGAGTGGAAAGTGGAGAGTGGAGTTGCGGAAGAAATGAAACACTCTTTCGAAGACGTGTCTGTCAAACTATTCAACTATTCGAAGACGAGCAGGTCAAACTACTCGCTCTTTCGAAGACGGAGCCGACCTCGCAATGGCGAGGTCTTTTTGAGTGCCGAGCGCAAACGGACGGTACGAGCATTTTGGACATTCTGTTGGCTTTGCCGTCCAAAATGCGAAGTGGCATAATGAGGGGAAGCACTCATCGCGAGCGCCGAATGTCTCCCCGAAGCGCGACGGATATTTGTGTAGAGAATAGCAAGGTTGCGAACGGCAGTTATGTTATGCCTTAAAAGTGAGCAACTTGTGTTCGGCTTGTTCGCGGTGGGGAGAAAAGCCCTTGGGAAAGAGGGGCGTTATATTTTTGAGTTAAACAACGGCAACTTGATAGAACAGGTAAGGGAAACCTGGCG
>Ga0256405_10006143_pt1 | contig 19616 bp, 12 predicted proteins | sample RumenRJG_02DNA_FD_189096 | JGI IMG/M metagenome (GOLD analysis project Ga0256405, IMG submission 189096) | Bovine rumen microbial communities from Lethbridge, Alberta, Canada - RJG_02 | ecosystem: Host-associated > Mammals > Digestive system > Stomach > Rumen | place: Canada: Alberta... | reverse complement strand
TTCAATGTACTTGGGGTCCATCAGTTTGATCAGGTCTTTCATGATCTTGTTGACGCAGTCCTCGTGGAAATCGCCGTGGTTGCGGAAGGAAAAGAGGTAGAGCTTCAGGCTCTTGCTCTCTACCATGCGCTTGGCAGGCACATATGTAATGATAATATTGGCGAAATCAGGCTGCCCGGTGATCGGGCAAAGCGACGTGAACTCCGGGCAGTTAAACTTGACCCAGTAGTCGTTCTCCGGGTGCTTGTTCTCGAAAGTCTCGAGCAGATCCGGATTGTAATCAGTGTCATATTTCACGTTCTTGTTTCCCAGTAAAGTAAGTCCCTCGGTTTCTCTCATATTCATTCTCCATTCCTGTAAGACTGTGTCTCGTCATTTTCCGTCCATACTAAATACTCAACGCCGGGTCCTCAACTCCGTTGGCCGCAAACGCTGCCGCTCTGTCGATGCAGGTGCCGCACTTTCCGCAGGGCTTTTCGCCGCCCTCATAGCAGGACCACGTCAGTTCGTAAGGAACGCCCAGATCCAGGCCGATACGCACAATGTCAGCCTTGTTCATGTTGACAAAGGGCGCCTCAATTCGAAGCTGGCGGCCGGAGCCCTCCCAGATCGCCTCGTTCATCGCATTGTTGAAGACCGGTGAACAGTCGGGATACGCGCAGCCCGCCGCGTCGTCCGCATGGGCGCCGTAGTAGATCACGCCGCAACCTTTGCTGAGAGCGATACTGGCAGCTGAGGAAAGGAAGAGGCCGTTTCGGAAAGGAACATAAGTGCTGACCGGTTTGTTTCCTCCTGTTGCCTTAATCTGCTCGGAGTAGCTCTCCTCCGGGATCTCCTCGGTGGATTGCTTTAAAAGTGAGCAATTGCTGTAACTGAAGATCAGGCTCAGGTCCAGGAAAAGCTGTTCAATACCGTAATATTTTGCCACAGCGGATGCCGCCTGAATTTCCTTATCGTGTTTCTGTCCGTAGGAAATGGACAGTGCGATCACGTTTTCTTTGCCGTATTTGACTATAGCCATGCCGAGCGCCGTCGTGGAGTCCACGCCGCCGCTGCTTAATACCAATGCTTTCATCTTCATTCCTCTTATTTTATGCAGAACTGCAGCATCGGATCCGTCCTGAAGCGTCCGCGCAGTTCCGCTGTGTAAGTCTTGGTGTTCGTCTTCTTGATGCCGCGGGCTGTGACGCAGCTGTGGCAAGCCTCCAGAGTGACCGCAACATCTTCGCTGCCGGTAATCTCAGAAATGATATCCGCGATGTCTCTGCCGATCTTCTCCTGCAGCTGCAGGCGGCGGCCAACCATGTCGCAGACGCGCGCTATTTTGGAAAGGCCGATAACTTTGCTGCCGGGCACATAAGCCACAGTCGCTTTCATGTCATACATGAGCGCCATGTGATGCTCGCAGTATGAGAACATGTCAATGTCTTTCATCACGACTACGCGTACGGGATCAGAGGCCATTTCCTCGTCAAATCCTTCCTCGAAAGTCTTTCCAAACATCTCCGCAATCTCGTGATTTGTGTAGTTCATGCCCTCGAAGACCTCTGAATACATTCGGGCCACTCTTTTGGGCGTATCCTTGATGCCTTCGCGCTCCGGGTCATCTCCCAGAGCGATCAGGATTCCCCTTATATGCTCTTCTATCGCTCTCTCGTCAATCATCTGATCTCTCTCCGCCGCGCGTCACGCGCATTTCTCGAAATCCCATTGTTGTCTCTACTACACGCCCCGTTCATTCGGGTCCCAGATCACCTTATGCATCTGGATCTGGATCCTGGCTTTGTTCATCCGCTTACTCAACATAAAATCCACGATCTCCACCGGCTCGATCCGGCCGAAAACCGGGCTGAAGTACACATGGCACCGGTCGAGGAGCCCGTACTTCTCGATGATCTCACCGGCCCTCTCCAGATCGGCCCTGCTGCCGGACACAAATTTCACGGTATCTTCTGCCTCCAGAACGCTGAAGTTCTCCGCGATCATCCGGTCTTCATACCCGCTGGACGGAAGTTTGTAGTCCATCGTGAACGCCGGCCTGCCCTCGGGAAGTTCCGAAAAGGGCCGGAGCTGTACTGCGCCGTTGGTCTCTATTTCGACACGGACGCCGCATTCTGATATCAGAAGTCCGATCAACTTGTCCATGTCCTTGTGAAGAAGGGGTTCTCCGCCGGTCAGCGTCACATTTTCGATCCCCGTCGACCGCACGTAATCGCAGATCTGCGCGGGGCTCATCTCCTCGTAAGGGCATCCGGGCTCATTTGCCCACATCGTGTCGCAGTAACTGCACCGAAGGTTGCAGCCGGTGAAGCGCACGAACACAGCAAGCTCGCCGGCTCGGGTTCCCTCGCCGTTAATACTTATGAATTTTTCCGCAACTCTCATATGTTCCGTCCCTGCATCACTCATACGCCGCGTAATTTGTCGGCGTCTCATATACTTCCACGCGGTGCACCGGAAATCCCGCCGCTGCAGCCTCCTCGTAGAAATACCGCGCGAAGTTCTCCGCAGTCGGCCTGAAGGGCACTTCCACAATGCGGAACTCTTCTTCTGACAGCGCATCGATCGTCTTTGGCTTCAGCGAACCCTGCTCACAGATCAGGCAGTGATCCAGGTTGTCGCACATTCCGCCGAGGAACTTCTTCAGATCGCCAAAATCCAGAACCATGCCCCTCATCTGCCCCTCGCCGATGAGTTCCTCCGCCTGCAGTTCCACCACCACTCTCCAGCGGTGACCGTGAAGGTTGCTGCACTTTCCGGCATATCCCTTTAAAAAATGCGCCGAGTCAAAACTGCTCTCAGATCTGATGTAGTACATCGCTTTCCTCCCAAACAGAGCAAAAAAGCTCCGCGGCCTGCGCCGCGGAGCTGAAGTTCATCTTAAATCCAAATGAAAACACCGATATATGCATGCAGCATATATCGCAGCTGTCCTGGTTTTGTTTAACGACAGGATGGCACAAACGAACTGTCGGCGCAAACGCGCTAAATCAGTATAACACGACGGCCGGAATAGTCAAGCGCCGCAATTATCACGAAGCCTTGTGGTTGTCAACGATCAGGTTCTTATAGAAATCCACCGCGCCCGGCAGGCAGTCATAGCGCAGCGCTTCGTTGACGCCGTGAATCCCCTTCTTCTCTTCCTGACCATAGATGATCGGCGCGAAGCGGATACAGTTATCGCAGATCTCATCGTAGAAAGTAGCGTCAGTCGCCGCTGTCAGAATATAGGGACTGCTGATGCAGCCCGGGAATGTTTTGGCGGCAGTGTCTGCCACATAGCGGTACACTTCGCCCTTGTGATCGATCATTCTTGTGCAGGCCGTTCCGTGGACTACTTCCATCTCCAGGTCATATTTGGCGGCGATCCTTCTAATAACTTCAAGGCTCTCCTTCATATCCTGGTGGTGGACGAAGCGAAGATTCGCGCCGAGAGTCGCTTCCCGCGGCATTACATTGTAAGCATTGGAGCCGGAAGCCATCGTAAAGGTGATCGTCGTCCTGAGCATAGCCGCGGCCTGCCCGCTAATACGAGGCGTAAACCACTCGATCGGATAGCGGAAGAGCCACAGATTCTCAAGGATCAGCCGGATCGGAAAGGAAGCCGCGGGTGCCAGCGCCTCCAGCATGGCCCTCGTCTCCGGTTCCATTTCGCTGCGGAAGGGACAGTGACGCTCCACATCGCACACAAAGGCCGACAGCCTTGCGATCGGTGAGTTTTTCTGAGGAGTGCTCGCGTGGCCGCCCTTGCCCCGGGCAATAAACTTCACGTTGGCCCTGCCCTTCTCCGATATGCCGATCATGGCAAAATTCCCTTTGATCCCCATCATCGGGTCCGTGTAGAGCCCGCCGCCCTCGTCGCAGACCAGCCAGGGCTTAACTCCGCGCTTTCGCAGTTCTTCCACAAGTGCGGGGCATCCCGGTCCTCCCCACTCCTCCGTACAGGAAGTTGAGAGCCAGACGTCCTGCTCCGGCTCATACCCTTCCGCAAGCAGTTCCTCCACCGCCTGGAAAAAGGCCATGCATGAGCACTTCGTATCTACGGAGCCGCGTCCCCAGACCTTTCCCTCGGAGATCTCTCCCGAAAAAGGAGGTTTGGTCCATTCTCCGGATACCGGCACTACATCCTGGTGACCCATGAGCACCACCGGATATTCATCCGACCGCCCCTTCCAGTGATAGAGAAGGCTGCCGCCGATCTCTGTTTTGTCCAATCGGGCGTGTACCAGAGGAAAGAGTTCCTCAAGGATCTTGTGATAGCCGAGAAATGTCTCCCGCTGGTCCGTGTTCGGATAGGAAGTTGTGTCGTATTTGACCATCCGCGACAGTTTCCCCGCGTAAGGCAGAGCGCGCGCATCGTCCTTCGGCGGAACATAGTCCGACTTCCTCGCCGGGATCAACAGCGTATGCACCAGCGCCGCGGCACCTAAGGCCAGCAGCAGCAACAGAATTCCGATCAGAATTTTCATATATCCTCTCCCGCTTTACTCTTCATTAGTCCACGACTTTATGTGTATAATGAACTTGCTCAAGCAATACACTGACAACTGAACACCATAAGGAGATCAACCGCACTATGTCCCGCAAATATATCGACATGACCAAGTACCCCAGACTCGACCACTTCAGGCACTTTCTGACTATGCAGCAGCCCTGCGTGTCCATTACCGTTCAGGTCGATATCACCGACTGGTTCTCAAGGCTCAAATCTTCCGGCCGTCCCTTCTTCCTGAGTTTCCAGTACGCCGTCGTGCGGGCTGCCAACCGGATCCCGGAATTCCGTCAGCGCATTGTCGATGATAAAATCGTCGAGTATGACTACTGCAACCCGTCTTACATCGTATCCCTTCCTGACGACACCTACCGCTACTGCAGCGTTAATGTCGATCAGCCTTTCGCGCAGTACCTCGAAGAGGGCCGCGTCAAACAGGAGGCCGCTCTTCATTCTGAACACCTGGAGGAGGAAGAAGGCGATGTCCTGGGGCTTCTCTTTATATCCTGCGTCCCCTGGTTCAACTATACGGAAGCCATGATGCCCTACCCCGGCGGCAGTTTTTCCAATCCCAGTTTCTGCTGGGGCGGATACAAGTCGGAGAAATATCTGGCCCTTGAGGATGGCCGGGTCACGGAAAAGGTCAAAACATCGATCCCCGTCACTCTCTTCTTCAACCACGCCCTCATCGACGGGATCCACGCGGGCCGGTTCTTCAACAATCTCAGTGATGAACTGAATAATTTCGATTTTTCAACAAAGGAGTGACCCGCGTCACTCCTTTACCATTGTGATCGTATAATTGCCGGTTCCGCTCGCCTGTGTGATCCGAAGCTGGTAGTTCTGCCCTTCTTTGAGGATCACAGACAGATTGTCTCCGCTGCCCATCTCATCGGCTCCTTCGAGCCTGTCTCCCAGCTGGCTGTAGGCGTACATCTTCACGCTGCATCCGTCCTGCATATTGGCGATCGTGATCCGGTACTTTCCGGAATCGGCAGCTGTAAAGGTATAAGTCTTCTTCTGATCCTTATAAGTGACAATGCCGGGTACGATGCTCTTCCCGCTGATGTCTGAGGCGGATTCCTGCTTGCCGACCGCCAGTGCGTACTCCCCTGTCTTCCCGGACTGCGCCGCGTCGATCCTGTAAGTCTCACCCGCGTTCAGTTCCAATGTAACGCCGCTTCCGGCCGCCAGAATATCCCCGAAGACTTTTCCGTCTCTCGCGTCATATATGTCCGTCTTCAGCGCAAGTTCCTTATCGGCTCCGCTGACATCAAAGCGGTAAGTACCGCTGTTCTCCGGCACAAAGGAGTAACTGTTGCACTGCCCCTTAAACTCCATGCTGTCACGGACAAGTTCATAGGCTGAGACATCCGCCTGCGCTTTATTCTGCCCGAAGCGCAGGACATATTTGCCCTCTCCTTCCACTGCTTCCACGGAAACAGTATAAGTCTTGTCCTTTTCGAGGACGCAGTTCGCTTCGCTTCCGTTCACAAGGCCGGTCTGTTTCACGATCTCCGCGCCTTCCGGTCCTTTGACCAGAATCTGCGCCTTGAGCGTGCCCTCCACTCCGGTGAGGAAGAAACTGCATGGTCCTCCCGCCGCTTTCACTGTGTAATCCTGCTTCTTTACGGTGCCCTTAAGTTCCCCGGGATACTCTGCAAAGGCGACTTTTACCGCCGTATACTCGTTTATCTCCGGTTTAAGACCGCTCTCGGCCTCTTCAATCTGCCCGTTAAGCGCATCCAGAGCATCGCAGGAGTAGAGCTCTGAGGCTTCCTCCACGATCCTGTACGCCTCGTCAAAATCCCCGGCGTCAACAGAACCTGCGGCTTCCCTGGTCACATAAGCCACAAACGCGGCCCTGATATTTTCCGCTTTCTGTGTGAGCTGCTCGTCCTCGGGCAGTATCTCCAGAGCCTTGTCGATCCTGGCAAAAGCTTCCTCGAATTCACCGTCCGCCGCCATCTGGTCGGCCTCCCTGAAAGCATTGCTGCGCACAAGGGTGTGATATTTTGACAAACAGGACTCCCTGCTCTGTTTCAAATCCGTATTATCAGGCAGAAGCGCTATTGCCGCATCGATCTGCTCTATGGCCGCAAGATACTCTGCCTCCGTCTCCGGACTTTCCGCGGTCTTCAGCAGCTGATCCACACAGGCTTTCACATTCTTCTGCGCGTCCCCATAGACAGTCGACGACTCCTCTATCTTAAGAAAAGCCTTGATCGCCGCGACATACTCGCGGTTCTCCATGAAGGTCACGCCTTCCTTAAAGCTTGCCGAAGAGACCTCGTAGAGTTCCACCTCCGCCAGAGCGCCTTCCGCCATTTCCGAGAGTTCGTCCTTCTCAAACCCCGTCAAAATATTCAGATACGCGCAGGTATCCTGATACCCGCACAGTTCATCCATATATCTGTCTCTGACAGTATTCACGGCCTCCCGGGCTTTGGGATCCGCTTTCTGCTCCTTCGCCTCATGCCCCAGGATCTCGCTGTTGTAGATCGTCACCGCGTTTGCGTAATGGGCTGCGTCAATGCTCTGCCCAAACCTCTTCACGGAAGTGTCCCGCATGTACCATACAGCTGCGGCTGCCGCTGACAGCATCAGCGCCAGGACGATCGCTTTGACCGGCGATTTCTTCCTGCGCCGGAAAGTGGGATCCTCTTCCTGCGCCTTTGAACCGCTCCGCGCGCTCTTATCCGCTCCGGAATTTCCCCGCGTACTGCTGCCTGCTGCCGCATGACGTCTCTGCGCGCTCTCACCCGCCGCGCTGCGCGCTCCGGTCTTACCGGCCTTGCCCTGCGTCGGTCCGCCGGGCGTCTTGCGATACTTAAGGGGTCTTATAAATTCCGTCTGCGATTCTCCCGGAGCCGGAAGCGCATATCCCTCAATCCGGATACGGATGTCCAGCCCCTCATCGTCCTCCAGATAGATCTTCTCGTCCCAGAGTTGTCCGGACAGCACTTTCAGCGGATCCACAGTAAACAACCGTCTGCCGTACTCGTCATAACACTCCGCCGTGATCGCGACCGTCTCGCCGTTTTTGATCTCCCAGAACAGTTCCTCAGGCACGAAATACCTCAGAGTCTCCGGCTGTCTGGTGCACAGAATGCGAATGTTGTTGAGCAGATTCTGGTCAGACTCGCAAACATAAGTATGCGCTATATTCGGTTCGTCAAGTCTTGAGATCAGATATTCCCGCTTCATTTATATCCTTTCAATTGCCGCTCTCGCCGATTTGCTGCGATCTGACGGCTTCCATTACCAGCCTGACCGTCTCTTCCACCCGCACCTTCTCATCTGAGACCAGAAAAGCCTTCACTGATTCATCCGCGCGGTAATAGTCACTCACGTAAACGCCAAAAGATACAGCCAGCACTGCGAACACAACAGCAGCTGCAATAATGGCCTTCTTCACTATATATCCTTTATGGTTCTTCTGCAATTCGGTTTATACCTCGCGCTTTTATTTATCTGCCGGCAAAAAAATGCGCTCTGGGCGAGCGCATTTTCTTACTACATTCAGGTTACAGGCTTATTCTACGGCTGCATGTTCCGCGATATACGCTTCCACCTTTTCGGGCAGGACGTACTGCTGGATCAGATAGGGCCTGCCGTACATCGTCTCGATATCTTCGGTAACGCCGTTCTCTGTCTTGAAGGCTTCATAGTCCTCATCTGTGATCGCGATCCCTGCCTTGGCTGCCAGATCCTGGTAAGCCATGTTGTTGAGGCAGAACTTCTTGGCGTCTTCCTCAAGGACCTTTTCGTACTCCTCGGTATTGGCCGCGCCCTTGTACTCCATGACACTGCCGTAAGAGAAGTTCATGCCATACTGCGCGTACATCTGGGCCATGTAGTTGAATTCTTCCTCGTTGAGCGTCATCTGAAGAGCCTTAAGCTGCTTGAGATAAGCATCCGGATATTTGTCAGCGGAAATATTGTCGCTGATGTACTTGCTCACTGCGCTATTGAGATTGTTCTTATAATTGGTATCTTTCAGATACTGTTTGTATTCCTCAACAGTCTGTGCGTAGTCAGCGAGATTGGTCTTGACAAATTCATCGTTAAACTCGGGCAGTTCCTTGATCCCGTTAACTGTAACAGCAAAAGCAGCTGCCTTTCCGGCCAGATCAGGGTTATTCGCATACTCTTCCGGGAAAGTCACATTAACAGTAACCTGATCGCCGGGATGTGTCCCGATGAGCTGCTGTTCAAAGTTGTCGATGAAAGAGCCGGAACCGATCGTCAGATCATAGCCCTGCGCGCTTCCGCCATCAAATTCCACGCCGTCGATCGTTCCGACATAATCGATATTGACTACATCGCCGTCCTTTACAGCGAGTGCCGCGTCCGCGTTCAAAACCCTGTGGTTCTCCAGCTGCGCGTTGATATCTTCCTGCATCTTTTCTTCCGTGTATTCCACGTCCGCTTTAGCGATCTTGACAGCGTTTACATCAAAAGTCTTGACGTAATCAGCCACATTGACGTCTTTAATGGTTCCGTCATCGTTCAGCATAGCGCTGTAATCAGTGGAAGCCACGGTCTTGTTCTTCTCGATATACCAGTTTCTGCCATAAACAGCGCCGATCAGTGCGGCGATCAATACGATGATCCCGATACCGATCGCTTTATTTCTTGTCGCCGCGCGTTTAACCTGCTCGCGCTCATCCTTCGCGCGCTCGCGCTTTGCCTTGCTGGCGCTCATTCCATCATACTTCGTGTTCTTGTTCCCGGCCATAACGGTAATTCTCCTCTCAGTTTCATCTTCACGGTCCGGATTCAGGCGGAACCGGGCCGTTCTTTGTGGATTACGGGCACTCTGATCCCGCAAAACATTGCTATTATAACAGATTTTCGCCGTTCGTCAGTGTTTATTATGTGAAATTTTGAAAAAAGCGTCTAGTAAGCGAGTTTTCATGCCGTTCTTATTCATATTCGAACGCCGCAAAGGAGGTGCAGTGTCTTGCTGAACATTCAGCAAGACACTGCACCTCCTGTTTTGTAAACATATTATTAGAGCATTGCTCCGCTTGCGTTAAAAGTGTACCACGTTCCGTCGATCAACTGTCTGCCGGTCACCATTGCTCCGCTTCTGTTCATGTAATACCATGCACCGCCGTCATACAGCCACCCGGTCCTCATTGATCCGTCTCCATTGAGGTAATACCAACTGCCGCCGAGTTTTTGCCAGCCGGTCTGCATCGCTCCGCTTCCATTCAGGTAATACCATTTTCCGCCTATATACTGCCAGCCCGTTGCCATCGCTCCGGTTCCACTCAGATAGTACCATTTGCCGCCAAGATATTTCCAGCCGGTCTGCATCGCTCCGCTTCCGTTGAAGTAATACCACTTGCCGCCGATATATTTCCAACCAGTCTGCATCGCTCCGCTTCCGTTGAAGTAGTATCTTACGCCGCCGATACTCTGCCAGCCGGTCACCATCACGCCGCTTCCATTCAGGTAATACCATGTGCCGCCGATCTGCCGCCAGCCTGTTGCCATCGCGCCGCTGCTATCGAAGTAGTACCATTTGCCGCCGATATACTGCCAGCCGGTTACCATATAACCGGATCCGTTAAAGTAGTACGTCGTGCCGCCGATATTCTCGAATTTGCTAACCGGATAAGATCCGTCGCCGTAATCATACCACCAGCCGGTGCTGTCCTTCTTCCAGGACGGGTTAAGGCTTGGAATTGTCTGAACCGAACCCGGTTTGATCGATCCGCATACTGAGCAGTGTATTGACTTGGAACCCGTGCTTGAAGCAGTCGGACTCCTGTCAATTGTGTAAGTCGTGTTCCACTTATGTCCTGTCGCTTTAATAACCTCTGTGGTCTTCACTCCGCAGACAGCGCAAGTCCCTACCCGGCTTCCGTTCTCCGTGCAGGTCGCCTTATTTGTCACTGTCCAGTCAGACCAATTGTGGCCTTTAGCTGAGATCACTGTTCTGCTCTTCGTAATCTCCTTTGCGGCATTGGCATCGCTGTAATACTTTCCGCACTTGCTGCAGGTCCAGTACTCGATGTTGCCGGCTTCTGTGCAGGTCGCTGCTTTCGCTTCCGTCTTGGTCAGGTTATGCGTGTGAGGCAGTTTCGCAATACTTCGCTCTTCCTTGTGGCTCGGGTCGTTCTTGCAGGTCCTTACCTCAAGGCCTTCCTCTTCTTCTGTCGCTTCCTTCTGGACAGTCCATTCATTCCAGTCATGACCTGTCGCTTTAATCGTTATGTTTTCTGCTGTGGTCACAGTTGTACCTTCGGCATTGCTGAAGATTGTTCCGCACTTGCCGCAGGTCCAGTATTCAATGTTTCCGGCATCCGTACAGGTCGCTTCTTTTGCCTCGACATGCGTGATCGTATGGCCAGTCGCATCAATTACTGTATCTGTTTCGTTGATCTCATTATTTCCATCGGCATCACTGTACAGTTTTTTGCATGTGCTGCAGGTCCAGTACTCAATGTTTCCGGCATCCGTACAGGTCGCTTCTTTTGCCTCGACATGCGTGAGTGTATGGCCAGTCGCATCAATTACTGTATCTGTTTCGTTGATCTCATTATTTCCATCAGCATCGCTGTACAGTCTTCCGCATTTGCTGCAGGTCCAGTACTCAGTGTTGCCGGCATCTGTGCAGGTCGCTTCCTTTGCATCCGTCTTTACAAGATCATGCACATGGTTCACCTTAGGGATTGTTCTTTCTTCCTTATGGTTCTCGTCATTAAGGCAGGTTCTGGTCTCAATACCTTCCTCTTCCTCTGTCGCCACCTTAGTAGTCTTCCAATCCGTCCAGTTATGACCTTTAGCCGGTATAACGGTATCTTTTTCTTCGGTTTCTGCTGTGCCTGCGGAGTCTTTGAAGAACTTGCCGCACTCACCGCAATGCCAGTATTCGATGTTTCCGTTCTCTCTACAAGTCTCGGCTTTTGCCTCGGTCTTTGTAAGAGTATGCCCCTTCGCAGCGATTACTGTGTCTGCCTTTGAAATCTCCTGCGTGCCATCGCTGTCTTTATACAGTTTTCCGCATGTACTGCAGGTCCAGTACTCGATGTTTCCATCTTCTATGCAGGTCGCTTCCTTTGCGTCAGTCTTTGATAGTACATGGCCTTTTTTAGCGATCACGACCGCATCCTGAGTGGTCGTCGTCGTTCCTGCCGCATCACTGAAGAGTTTTCCGCATGTACTGCAGGTCCAGTACTCGTTGTTTCCATCTTCTGTGCAGGTCGCTTCCTTTGCATCAACATGGGTGATCGTATGACCCTTTGCAGGAGTCACGGTCTCTTCCAAGGTGATCGCTGTCTTGCCATCAGCGTCGCTAAAGTATTCCCTGCACACACTGCAAATCCAATATTCAGTGTTCCCATCTTCTGTGCAGGTCGCTTCCTTTGCATCAACATGAGTGATCGTATGGCCTTTAGCAGGAATTACAATCTCTTCAGCACTGATCGATGTCTTTCCTGCGGCGTCGCTAAAGTTTTCTCCGCACTTTCCGCAGGTCCAAAATTCAATGTTTCCTGCCTCTGTACAGGTCGCTTCTGTTGCCGCGGTTCTGTCCATACTGTGACCTTTTGCAGGGATCAGCACAGCTGTCGTCTCATCGCTTGCGCCGCATACCATACAATGGTGTGACTCAGAGCCGTCTGCAGTACATGTAGCTTCTATATCAGTAGCATAAGCCTCATTCCACTGATGTCCCGCGGCATTGATTACTTCTGTGACCTTCTCCCCGCAAAGAGAGCATACCTTCTCACGGCTTCCATCTTCCGTACAAGTTGCTTCCTTTGTGACTATCCACTCACCGAATTCATGTTTACAGGGATCTCCTGATACGCTGGGATCTCCTGATACACTGGGGTCGCCCGATACGTTGGGGTCGCCCGATACACCCGGATCTCCCGATACGGACGGATTTCCTGATACACTGGGGTTTCCTGATACGCTCGGGTTGCCCGATTCACTCGGGTTGCCTGATTCACTCGGGTTGCCTGATACGCTGGGTTCTCCCGATACACTCGGATTGCCGGATGTGCTTGACCATGTCAGTAACATGCTGTGATCTTCGTTCATAGGAAGATTACTATATATGACTCCGTCTGACCCGAGGTACCGTGCGTCAAGGTCCACTTTCACCGGAACATTTACAGGTGTCTGAATTACAGGAATAGTTCCATTGGATAAACGGGTGTCTCCCTCCAGTGAACTAAGGTCCCAACTGCTGAGATCCAATTCAAACAATAGATCACATCTGTAGAATATATGATTTATACTCTTTACGTTCGAAGTATCAAAACCTTTGACATCTAACGAGGTGAGAGAATAGCAATAACCAAACATAGAATCCATGTTTGTGACCTTAGACGTATTGAATCCGCTTAAATCCAACTCTGTAAGTTTTTCATCATCAAAAAACAAACCAGACATGTCTGTGACGTTGGATGTATCTATTTCTCCGAGATTCAGATCAGTTAATTGGGTACATCTTGCAAACATATCGTTCATATTCGTAACATTGGAAGTATCAACATTAGTCAGATCAATACTTTTTACGGCATATAGCCCATCAAAAAGCCCTTTAGAATCTTCCGGGAATTCTACTCCTTTTTCAAACGAAATATGTTTCTGATCACCATACCAAAGCCTCTTTGAAACCTCCACTCTGTTATAGACTTTATCCCCTATTTGGCAGCTTCCGGGCAGTACGATATCCTCATCACTTCCGGTATAGCTCTCCAGTTTAATCTTATCCCCCTCTATACAGAATAAATAATCATCCAGCCAATTGCCTACTTTTGTTTTTGTCAGGGTGATGCTTTCTCCGGTGTTTATGGGGAGACAAGTATGCACGGCACCTTTTTCATCAAAATAAGCTCCGGGAAGTGATACTTCAATTGCCACATTCTTAGGTGTTATTATAGTTGTCAGCTCAGAGTAGAGACTGAACATATCTATTGCATTTTCGACTTCGCTGAAATCCGCTTTTGACAAATCAATTTTTTCCAAACCACTGCAGCTGCCGAATAAATTGCTGCTGTCACTGGGAAGTATTACGCCAGACTCCAAATACAATTCTCTTATATATGAATTCGACCACATCCCCTTCGAGAGTTCTATCTTTTCATATTTCTTTGTTCCAATAGTCGCGCTTCCGGGTATTGTCCTGATCTGGAGATTATCATCGTACAGCTCGTTATAATAATCGCCTTTGTACTCAAGCAATACAATTCGGTCATTTTTAACTGAAAACCTATAGCGTAAAAGCCAGTCATCGATCTCCGTTCTTGTGAGTGTAATGCCATTCTCAGCATGGGCAGGAATTTCAGTGAAGATGTTTCCTTCTTCGTCTGTAAATGCTCCCGGCAAGCTGATCTCAACGTTCACATTTGACGGTGCAATAATTGTTTCCAGTGCATCGCAGTCTCTCAATGCATCTCTTCCTGTTTCGCAGTTTGATAGATCTATCCCGCTAAGATCCAAATATCTCAGCGATGAGCACCCATTAAACATGAATTCAGCATTATTTACACTGATCCCCCCAAGTTCGCTTAAGTCAATTGACTCCAGATAAGCATTGCCTGAGAAAAGCACGCTCGTAGAATCTGGCAGAAGAACACCATTTTCAAGTTTTAAAGTCTTTGCGTTTCCTTTTCTCCAGCAGTCCATGGAAACCATTATTTTCGTGTATTCCGTTCCGTCAATGACTGCGCTGGCCGGCACTACAACATCGCTGCTTTCTCCCCTATATGTATTAAGTACGACAGTATCTCCTGAGATATAATATGTGTAGTCATTGATCCATCCATCCACCTCTGCTGCATGCAGCGTAAGGCTATATGGCAGATCTCCGGGAACCATAGTGTATCGATTCCCATCATCACCGATAAAGAGTCCGGGAAGTTCAATGTCCTTACCTATGGAAGCAGGAATAATGATTTCTTTAAGGCTGATACAATCTTTAAAAGGATGCTCAAAGTTATCGTATTCAGCAATACTCAGATTGGTAAGATCCAGATATTCCAGGCCAGTCATATCTCCGAACAAAAAAGACAAAGGCTCATTGTTATATATTCCTTTTCCGAAAGAAAGGCGTTTAACATCAGGTCCCCACCCGTTTAATGACAATGACACAGGGTGTGATCTTCCATCAACCATTGCCGTACCCGGAACTTCTATCTCTGTATCGTTCCCCTCGTAGTAATTCAGTTCCACATTATTTGAATAGTCGCTAACATAGTAGCTATAATCCTTTAGCCACTCTGAAGTCTCGGTTTTATGAAGGGAAATGCTCGAGGTGACCTGAGGCAGAATACTGTAAAAATTTTCCTCATCGTCCTGCATAACAACCGAAAGCGTTACATCACCATCCACGTTAACAGGGGTTACCAATTCTTCCAGATTATTACATTCGTAGAAGATGCTATCGTAATCTGAAATAGTACCAGACCAATCACACCCGCTAAGATCAATGCTTCTGAGTGAACGGCAATATGAAAACATCCCGTTTTTTGACGTAAAGTGATAGCCCGAAAAACAACTTAGATCAAGTGCTTCAAGGGATTCACAACTAAAAAACATGTAATACGATGTGATTGTTCTCGGAACTCCAAAGTCCCCCATACTAATACTTTCAAGAGCATTACATGCCGCAAACATATTATTCATTTCCGTGATCCGACTGGTATCCGCACTGCTCAGGTCAACATAAGTCAACATGCTCATGCCCTCAAAGAACGCCGAGCAGTCCTCCGGGAAGATATATCCCAAATCAAACGTAATGCTCTGCGCTTCCGGCCATACATATTGAGCTTTAGCGGATACTACCGGATAAGTCGCTCCTTCAAGCCTGGCCGTTCCAGGTACAGTTATCTGAGTCTCCTCACCATTATATGATATGAGGTTGACAACCTCCTCACCATACATGCCGGTAACTTCATACTCATAATCCTTAAGCCACTCCGAGACCTCAGGCTCGCCCGATGCGTCTCCTGCGGCATCTGCACCCGACAGTTTAACATCCGAGCTGTATGCGGACTCTTCTCCTTCATCCTGCGCACTTGTGTCGACTGATTCTTCAGACCCTGCTGCCTCGTCTTCTGACGCTCCCTCGACAGCCTCTTCAGATACTTCAGCATTCGCTTCTTCAGACATCTCAACAGTCTCTTCTGCCTCCGCGGCGATCTCTGCCGTAGTCTCTACGGTACTCTCTTCCCCGGCTGTAGTCGTGATTTCTTCAGGAGTTTCTTTGTCTTCGGTGTCTGTTTCCACAGCCGCAGTATCTTCCGTCACGGCTTCAGTTGAAACCTCCTCCGTGCTCTCCTGCAAAACCTCAGTTCCCCCTTCTGCTGCCTGTTCGGGCTCCGCCGCTGCGATTTCGTTCTCTGTCTCCTGAACGGGCTGCTCTACAGCCAGCGCCGGCATACAGCTTCCTGCTGCCAGCACAAGAGATAGAAATAGAGCGAAGCCGCGTCTCATACTCTTTCTTTTGATCCGATGCCTAGCGTTCTTATCGGATGAAACCGGAATATGCAGATCAAAATTGTGTTCCATTTTTTGCTCCTTTGCTTTTGGTTTTCAATTACTTGTATACCCGTTATCAGTACAATGCTATAAGTCTGTGTATTTCATAATTGAGCCCCTCCTTAGTCTGCATACTCTGCTAATCTTAAATACATTCCGGCCATAAAGCTGAAAACGACAGCCGTAACCGGATATACTGTGCAAAACAGTGATTGTCCCCAATACGCCGCCAACGGGAAAAAGAATACCGCGGTGTTGCTCTTCCAGATTTTCTTCCTGAAAAACAACGCTGTCAGATACCCCCAGAAGGCAATGTACAGTGCAAGACCGACAATTCCCTGAGTAAGAAGTGCCTGCATAATATCACTGTGGGCCGTCACCACATTGCTTCCGGTCTCGGCAAGGTGTGCTCTGAAGGCTAAGAAAACCATCTCAGGGCCGACTCCCGTAATCTTGCTGCGAAGAGGCAGCTCACAGAAGTACTCCCAGCTGATCCTCCAGATCTCTCCCCGGCCGTTTCCCCATCCGTCGTTAAAATTCACGACCAGACTCACAACAAAACCGCAAATCACCGCTATGATCAGCATCTCCAGGGCGATCAGCAGGTACCGCTCTTTATTACTTCGCGTCAGAATCCCCGCCGACAGATAAAGAAGGATGCCGCATATTATCATTATCTCTGGTACGGGACTGCACAGCATCTTCCAGGAAAGACCTGCAAATTCCGCTATTTTGGCTTCAAACAGCGGGAAATATCTCACAAACAGCAGGCATCCCCCATACATGACCAACAGGATCGATGATCTTTTCAGGTATTGTTCCGCGTGATCATCTGAGCCAAATACGAAAAGCAGCATGAACAACATACAGATCCCGATCCCGGCATAGCTGCTGTCACTTTCCGCCATAATGAGTCCCATAAATCCAAATACTGCAAACAGACCGTACAGTAATTCCGCCGCCAGTTCTTTACAGGAAAGAAAGGCCCCCCAGAATAAAGGAAGCAGCAGGCACAGATAGCCTGAATAACTGTTAGAGTTTCCTATCGTTGTCATATAGACATAGTATTGCTCCTTGATAAGTCCGTTCTGCAGGCCGAACACGTTGGCTCCAGCCGACTGGATCACTGCCAGAGCGTTGATAAAGACATTAGCCGCCATCACCGGCAGCAGCAGATAAGAATGAAACCGGAAATTCCCGGCGATAATGATCGTAGCCAAGATCAGGATCACTGTCATGAGCGATCCAACCTTCCATCCTCTGCTCCCGGTCATCGACAACTCCGGATTTACCGACATGAATGAAGAAAACAGCGACCACAGACCTATGATCATAAGCAGTACAGTAGATGTCCTTACGGTCTTTTGGCGGCTGTCTCCATTAAAAAAGAACTCCGCTGCTGCCAGAACTGCAGACGGAAGAACTGCCGGGATCGCAGCGATCATAAAAACCCGGGCCTTAAGTTCGATCAGCCCGAAATAACTTCCCTTGATATACAAGGGGACAAGTATCAGAGATACTGCGCCCAGATACAGCGCAGTCCACTTTTTAATTCTCCCCAAGTCTCGCGTTACATTCATAAACAGTCTCCCTTTATTAAAGGTACATTGCAATTATTACACAATTATTCCTTAAAGTAATACTGATTTTTTCCATTCCTGAAGCATTGTCCCAAAAAAGGAAAAAAGAGACCTCTGGGGTAGCTTGTTCGCAAATAAAGACCTCTGGGGTAGTGTGTGGACAAATGTTCACAACCCCAGAGGTCTTAAGCTGCATAATAAGTCTCTTTCTGATGTTAAACCCGCGCTGTAAGCACTGTCTTTCATCACCCAAAGATCATGCCCAGCATCTCCCACGCATAGGCGTCCTTTTTCTGTTCTGCGGGGGCGAGTTCCGCATAGGGCTGCATCAGCGGATGCAGTCTTTTCTCATTGTCACGCTTTTCGCTTCGGCACCAGTTGTGCATCAGATAGAAATGCATCCAGCGCCGGTGCTCCATCTCCTGATACGCTTCTCCTCTGCTCTCCCTTGTGCTGCGATAGACTTCATAAGCCCGCCTGCAGTTCTCGGGAGTTACGGCGGTGATCGTCTCATCTCCGAGTAAGTACCGTATTTTGACAAGCAGATGATCCGCCGCGGCAATATTGGACTGCTTGAGAAAATAGCTCAGGTCCTCCCACTTTGTCGGGCTGGAGGATCCGCGGTTGTAGATATCGTTCATCATCACAGCCTGCCTGTTCAGGGCGTCTTTCATGACATACTCCCTGGTCAGGATCTGCTCTCCTCTGCCAAAAGACTGCACGCCCGGCATTTCCTCCGAAAGCCGGACATGTACATTCTTGCTGATGCCGAACCAGGTGCTGAGTTTCTCCAGCACGTCAAGATTAAGCGAGTCGTCGTCTCTGCAGATGATGATGCGGTCGGCCTTTCTTAAAAGGTCCATTTTCTCATGCCACTTTTCTTTATAGAATACAAGCCTGTCTTCCTGCGGATCTCCGGCATTAAGCGCGCGGACAAGTTCACCGTGCATGTCGGCAAATCCCGCTTCGTCTTCGAACACATGGTATTCCACGGTCCGATCGGGCGTGTACACATTGGTGAGCAGCGCTCTCTCAAGCAGCGCGCTCCCGTATTTTCCGCATCCGATCAGCACTACGGTCTTTTCCCTCAGAAGAAGGGGATGATACTGCCAGTACCACCGTCCCAGGCACTCAGCCTTTCCGAACAGGTGCATGCTGCCCGGCACTGTGTCAACCATCATATCCGACATGCAGTAACTCTCCACGGATTTTTCTGCCGCTGCCAGCCCGCCGCAGTAATTCTCCCAGGGGTCCTCCCCCATAAAGATCGCCGTTATTTTGCCGTCCCCTTCTTTGAGTTCTTTCAGGGCTGTGATATCTGCATCGGTGTATATAACATTGCCTGTGATCCCCGGATTGCCCGTCCCCTCGCCGCGGAAGATGAGAACGCAGTCTTCTTTTCCCAACTCCTGAGCCAGTGTCAGGGAGTCTCTGCCATCGTTGTTAAAGACATACCACTGCTTATCCCTGTTTCTGTACAGTTTCGCTATCGGCAGAAACTGTTCTCCGATTATGCGGATGGAGACACTGATCACGGCGGATAAAACCCCCAGACTGCACAGTGCCAGAATGATCCCCAGAACTCTGCCGGCACCGGTTACAGGAGACAGATCCCCGTAACCCACAGTAGTCAGGGTGATCAGTGAATACCATATGGCATCCCAGATCGTTCTGATCGAAGCTCCGTCCGCGCCCGACTCCACTACTGTCAGAAGGACTACTATGACTGCATAGGCGCCGATCGCCCCTGCCACCAGTTTCAGATTTCGTTTCATCTTAACCCTCCGCCTGTTCCTGTCTCAGAATCCTGGGAATGATCAGGACATTGTTGATATCAGACTGCTTATAGTTAACATTTCTTCCCGTAACCTTTTTTTCTTTCTCAGACAGCTTGTCCAGCTGATCGTAGGGGATCAGGCAGGCGTGGCTCCTCTCGTCGGCATCCTTGCCGATCCTGGGATTCGCGGGCTTTCCCTCCCGCAGATTCTCTATGTATTCCTCAGCCCTTTTATCAAACTCCTCTTCGGTCATCGCTC
>Ga0256405_10006141_pt1 | contig 19629 bp, 14 predicted proteins | sample RumenRJG_02DNA_FD_189096 | JGI IMG/M metagenome (GOLD analysis project Ga0256405, IMG submission 189096) | Bovine rumen microbial communities from Lethbridge, Alberta, Canada - RJG_02 | ecosystem: Host-associated > Mammals > Digestive system > Stomach > Rumen | place: Canada: Alberta... | reverse complement strand
CAGATAAAGGAGTACAGATAATCATCGCCAAACCCCAGTGGGGTTAAATAATTTAAAACATATAAAAATACAAAAATTATGAGAAGCGTTAACATTCCTCTCTCATCGGTTCTCATTTTTTTCATCATTATCTTTTTCTTTTACCATTCGAATACCCTTAATACCATAATACCGGGCAAACGCAACATTTCTCCATTCATTTTCATCCTCTGACAATTCATAAGAAATAGTGTGGAGCGCCGTATAAAGACTTTCATTGTCGAACGGTTCTGTCATTGCTTCGACTGTAATCACAGAATCTCTTTTATCATTACTGATATTATTTGCAACAGACAATAACTTTTCTACGTATACATAACCACAATAGTAATATCGAAATGAAAAGCCTGCAGTAATAATAAAAAACACAAGGCTTACGCAAAACAGGAATTTCTTTGCGCTTTCCTGAATCAGTAATACATCATATTCTTTCTGGATTCGCAATAAAATACCCGCCCCCACAATCAAATACAGCAGTCCGGAAAAACCGCTGCGAGGAGGAAAGCCCGGCGAAAAAAGCATCACCCCGGTCATGCAGAATCCGGCCACAACCAAAATCTTAACAAGCAAAACTTCTTTTTTTATCACCGGATTGTTGTTGCTTATTTTTCTGATTGTAAACAAAGAACGAAGCACGAAATACCATAAAAGAAACTGCAGCACATAAATCAGCATCATCATTGACAAATGCTCCTGCAGCCCGGTCAGAAAATGCCAGTCTGACTGTGACGAGGAGAGCCTGTTATAATTGCCGGGCGCAAATATCAGCAACGCATAACCGGTTACAAGTCCGATAAACCCGGAGACCATCCAGCTTTCCAGGGTATCATGCTTTTTGCAAAAACAAATAAACACCGCTAAAATCAGAATAATCCAGCAAACGCTGTTTTCGTTCGTCCAGCCGGCTAATATTCCAAAGACAAGCGTAGCTGCAATACCGGCCGGTTTACTGTCGGGCCGGGTCTTTTCGTCACAGTGATAATATTTATAAAAATAAGGTATCAGGAAACCAAGCAAAATCACATTGGTCCACAAATAATTACATGAACCTATAATCCATAAGAATACAACGCCAAAACCGGGTGTACAGGCCCATAACAGAAAGAATATCCAGATAATGGTACGAGAATCAAACCGAAAACTGATTTTCCCCTTATTAATGTACCAATATAATTCAAAAACCAATAAAACGCTGATTAATGTGTTGGCAATATTAAAAAGTGCTTTGCCCTTCCATAAAAAAAACTGCGCTAACACATGAGCAACAGTTCTGCCACCCCATGTAAAATAATGTGACCACTGTGAACGGAATAAATCCTGCCAGCTTGCAACCCGGGAAACATTCTGCGGCAACGGTTCATAGATTGACTGTCCTGTCCAAATAAAAGAATAAACATAATCATCCCCAAAGCTAATCGGTGACAAGAAATTAAAGATAAACATAAAAATAAAAATTGCAAAGATAACAAGCCAGCTCTTTTTATTATTCATAAGCATTTACTTCTTTCCCGGGAATACCTTATTCCCATTATATTCGCTGACAAGATAGTCCGGTCTTCTTTTAGATTCATAAAAGATACGTCCTACATATTCGCCTATAATTCCCAATACAATCAACTGGATGCCACCCATAAACAGAATAATGGAAATCATAGACGGATAACCGGCAACCGGATCGCCAAATAACAATGTTTTTGCAATTACAAAAACCAAATAGATAAAAGCAATAGACGAAATGATGATTCCCAATATGGAAGCAAGCCGCAACGGCGCAACAGAAAAAGAGGTGATACCGTCAACTGCCAAACCGAATAATTTTAAAAAATTCATTTTAGAATTGCCTGCCGCCCGTGGTTCCCGGTCAAACAACAACTCCTTTTTATTATAGCCTATCCAGCTGAACAAACCTTTTGTGTAACGTTGCCGTTCCCGAAGCGAACAAAGGGCATCCACCGCCTGCCGGTCAAGAAGCCGGAAATCCCCCACGTCAGAAGGGATATCAATATCTGCAAATTTTTGCAGAATACGGTAATACCAGTGAGCGCTTGCTTTTTTAAACCACGTTTCTCCTGCACGGCTCCGGCGGCGTGCATACACATCGTCATACCCTTTTTCCCACTCATCAATCATCTGCGGTATCAATTCCGGAGGATCCTGCAAATCTGCATCTAATAAAATCACTGCATCTCCCTCAGCAAAATCCAGTCCCGCCAACATTGCATTTTCCTTACCAAAATTACGGGAAAGGCTAAGATAAGAGACTGTTGAATCTATTGTATGCAATTCCTGCATTTTTGCTAACGTATTATCCTTGCTTCCATCATTAACAAGCAAAATCTGGAACCTATACTGGCTTAACTGGCTTGTCATGTTTCGCAAGCGTTCATAAAGAAGATCAAGGCTATTTTCTTCGTTGAAACAAGGAATTAAAATTGTTATTAATTTCATAATCAATCCTCTTCTGCCAGTCGTATGGCTTTAATACCATAATATAATGCTACGTCTACATTAATCCACTGATTCTCATCAGAAGTTAATGTATTAATTCTTGGAAGATGCCCACCTGTTAGTAAATTAGTAAATATAAAATCATCTAATGGATAGGGAGAGTCTTTAACAATTAACACGCTTGCATCAGGGTTCATTTTTGCACCTTCTATTTGTGATAACATAATTTTCGATTGAATGTGATGAAGGTTGTAAAAATACACTGAAGTAATCAACGTGCACAATGTATATGCAACTGCTGTCAATGATAATATTTTTTTTAGAACAGGCGGGATATCGTGTGGAAAATTATTAGAGCACTTAATACTATGAACAATTCCCGCCGATATTATTATAAAAATTAAACTTGGGAAAGTACTCCTATACCGGAACTCTGGCGAAAAAATCATTACAAGCATACTCAAAAAACTAATAAGAAAATAAAAACGAGCTAACTTGAGTAATATTCTATCATTCTCGCAAAAAGAAATTGAACGAAACGAAACAAGATTCTTTACAACATAGAAGTAGATAAAAATTCTAATGTAAAACATAATTGTAAATGTTAGCACATTCTGTTTAAGTCGTTCTATTCCTTCTACAATCTCTCCAACCTGTAAAAGCGTCAAGTATCTTACATAATTTCCAGGCGCAAAAACCAGTAAGGAATAGCCTAACAACATTCCAAAAATACTAACAAACATTATTTGTTTTTTATTCTTTTCACAAATATTGTCAGTAATTATAAAATAACTCAAAAAAGCAATCACAAAACAGGGTACATTTTCATTTGTCCATCCAACAATAACGCTGAATACGAACATTAACAGTCCCTTGATAACTTTTGTTTCGCCGCAGACACACTCCTGTTCCTTCGGAAAAAAGTAAATACGCTCATAAAGCAATAAAAAAGCCAACATCAAAACCATAGTCCATAAATAATTACACGATAATGTTAGCCATGTATAAATGTCACCCAAGTAGAAAGAAAAAATCCAAACAATACAAAAAACCACCAAAATATCTTTCGGTTTAAAATCAAATGTAATATTCCCCTTGTCTATAATCCATTTTATCTCTAAAAGCATTATAACAAATATACCTGCATTGAATATATTAAAATATTGTTTTCCCCACCACAAAAAGGTTTGAGCAAAAATATGAGCAATTGTACGCCCGCCCCATGTAAAATAATGATTCCACTGCGAATATAATACATCATAAAAGCTCTTAACCCTTACTGCATCTTCTTGCAATGGTGTAATAATAGAATTACCTGTCCATATAAACGAATAAATATAATCATCAATAATCAAAGGAGTGCAAAAGTTAAAATACCACATCAATAGAAAAATCAAAAACAGCACAATAAAATTTAATTTTCTATTAGAAAGACTCATATTCTTACCCTTTACTCCACAAGAAATACAAATACTCAATAATTATTAAATTATCCTATAAACCGATTCCAATATTTATTTTTACGTACAAGATAAGCAAAAATAAGAAATCCTAATGTTGAAAACAACGATATATAATCTGCAACAGCGAATAATGGCAATCCCTTATACCATATTTTAATTTCTCCGGACCCTTCAGTCAATGTCAGTTGCATCATATGGTTGTCACTTTCTTCAATGCTAACTGCCCTTCCCGTGTTGTCTGTAGCAATATAACCCGGGTAATTGACCAAAGGCAATATAATTTTTGAAATATTCTTAGCTTTGTAAGAAAATGATATATTGGTTCCACTCTTACTGTAATTACTGATTATCCCATCTGAAATATAACAATCTCCTCGTTCTAAAAGTTTTTGTTTATCAATGTCATTGTACAGATAATCTGTATCAGAAGCACTAGTTATCCTTTCCCAAAAGATTTTCTTTGTCGGCATGTTCCAATCCGGTATTGAAGATATTGGAGCAAGATTACTAAAGGCTATTAAACTTGTAAGACAAATCAAAAACACGCTTAACACCAAATAGCCATTCGGTTTCCTTTTCTTTCCTGATAAAAACTTATGAATACAAATCCCGCCGGGAACACATAAACACAATGTTGAAATGCCTAAAAATCGCCAAGGGAACTGCATTGTTTGAAAAAATTGTTTGAGTAAAGAAAACAAATCCCATGGGAACGCAAGATCTGCCATAAAAAGAAATAAGCAACCCGCTAAAAAATAATTCATATATAGTTTGGTCAATAAGAATTCTTTTTTAATCTTTATTTGAGACTTACCTAAAGCTTTACCCGGTTTTGAATTAAAACCGCGTAATGTTTTTGGAAGAAAAAAATAAACCGCAACAAACAGCCAGAAATTCCATTCCAGAAAGAACCGGAACAGTACAACCGTCGGCCAGCCCTGTTCGGCAAAACCATCAACGAACTCCATAGTTACCGGTACGTCTTTATAAAACAATAAAAATGGTATAATAAAATGCGCATTTAGCAAAAAAACTATGATTATTAATACCAGAATTCGATAGAGCTGCCTTAACGAAATGCTTTTATAATGCACTATCATACAAAATAAGCCAAATAACACCAGTGCTACACTGCACAACACATGCGACTGAATAACTGCAGAAATCGCCAATATCCCCCATACACAATCTTTTACCTTAACTTTTGACTTTGCTACTAAAATTTCAATACTTGCTATTGCCAACGGCATAAAAGAAAGACCCAACAATTCACCTAAAGCACTTCGGATATATGCGTCCATTAAGTAATAGCCAGAAGAAATATATAGTAGTGTACAAAAGAAACCAATATTTTTAGATTTTGTCAGTAACGAAAAGCCAAACCAGGATGAAAAAATCCCGAACAAAAAAATAACAGCAATAAAAATATTATAGCAAATTTCAACGGGCATCCCTATCAATTTTAATATAGCAGGTATATAGAAAAACAGACTTGGATAAAATATTCCTACCGGGGCACCCCAAAACTGTACGTCATCAGCGTACATTCGCACAGGAAAAACACCGTTTTTTATTGCTTCAGCAATATTTAAAAACCTGGTGATGTGAAACACACAATCATGACCCGGTATTATATTTGTATCAATTAATGGAATAATTAAAATTAACCAGATCACCAGCAAAAATAAAACATAGCGTAGCTTTTTGTCAAAAAAATTATTATTTAAAATATTCATTTTATCAACTTATTGCCTTCAATTCTGTAATATCTAGAAAATACCTTATTTATATCGCTATAGTTTTCATCCAAAACAGTCATATCGAATATATGTGCTCCACACCAAATTCCAGCTGACGCACCAATAATACTATTAATTGTAATTATAGTTTCATTTTTTAAAGACGGGTACGGCATTGGTAATACTTCTAAAACTGCATGAGAATGACTAATGTTTTCCTTTTCTATAGTTTGCAAAATAATACTCCAGTGACGCCAATTTTCATAATTCCAGCAGACAGAAACTAACATAGTAACTACAAGATAGACAGTACCTATTGTTTTTAAAAATAACTTAGCATCATTGCTCACTATTTGTATCTTTGTTTTTTCCATTGCTCTTATCAGGGAAGATGCAGAAACAATCAATAAGACCAGCGTTACAAATGATGGCCGTGCCCCAGAATACTTAAGAACAAACAAAAACAAAACAGTTCCCAACGAAATCAGAAAACTTATTTTTGCTAAACCTAAATTTTTATAAGCTGAAATACTGCGCTCTGTTATTTTGCTTTGCTCACATTTTCGTCTGACAAAAAAGCTAATAATAAAATGCCATAAAAATGAATGAAAACAAAAAAGAACTAAAGCAAAAATAATTTTGTAAACCAATAGTTCCGAATTCATAAATACATATTCTGCCTGGTCATCTGCAACAAGCCTTGCAAAATTTCCAGGTGCTAAAATCAGCAGAGAATACCCCAAGACCAAACCAACCAGACCAAAGATTTGCCAAGATTGCAAACAATTTTTCTTTTTACACAAAAACAACCAATATGCCAACGCCATTATTATCCAACAAATCAGTATTTCTCTACTACAACCTGTTACGACACCTCCTAAAAACATACCTATACTGAAGATAAGCTTTTCGGAATTATGCTTTGTCTCATCAAAATAATTCTGGACATAAGGGAGTAAAAAAGCGAGCAGAAGCACCATCATCCATAAATATTCACACGAACCGGAAAGCCACAAAAATATATCTACAAATACCATATTGAAGGTCCACAAAGAAAAAAATGTCAACCCAATATACTTATAATCAAACTCAAATGCAATATTTCCCTCATGTGAAATCCAGTATATTTCCATTATCAGTAATACTGACATAAATGCATTAACAAAATTAAAATATTCTTTCCCCCACCATGCAAACACTGTCATTAAAGTTTGACCAGGTAAACGGCCTCCCCAAACAAAATAATAAGCCTTTAAAGAATTGTAAACATCAAAAATGCTGGATACCCTTTTTGCATCTTCCGGTAAGGTTCCATTAATACGCACCCCCTCCGGCCAGACAAAGGAAATAAAATAATCATCAGAAAGTAGAGGAGTCATTACATTCAATATATACATAAAGAAAAAAATGAGAAATAAGAGTATAATACCTTTTCTTTTCATCAACTAGCCCAACTTTCAAAAACCAAATATTGAAATAATCTAATCTTCCTCATCTATTCTCAGTTTTAACCACAAAACCCCTAAATCCTGTAATCCTTCTTTTACTGCAATTCCAGAGTGATCTATATCAACGCGAAGTTTAATTTCATTCCCCTTAAACATGGAAGGTTCTATCTTAAATGTATATTTGTTATAATTGCCATCAAGAACAATTTCACTTACAAAGTGTTCATTTACATAAACTTTGCCAGTTCTATATGGTAAATCACCTACCCAAGCACCCGCAATAAAAGAAAACTTCAAATTTTGATTATGATAATCCTTTATTTTAAATATCATATCTGAACTTGGTCCGACCGAAAATGTTCCATAGGGATCAGATCTAAAAAACCATCCATTTCCTTGGTATTTTTCAAAATCTTTGTTTTTATCAGTACAATCAATCTCTGTCCCTAACACATACTGACAATCTTGCTTCTTATACAAGTCTGCGAAAATCTTGCCAGCTTTCCATGAAGTAAGATTTTTTGCATTACCTACTACATTATATTCAACAAAATTTCTTCCTAACTGCAAATAATACTTCCTTATTGATGAAGTAGAAGCTTCATCACGATTCATCATATTTTCTAATTTTGGAACAATCATAGGCAAAAAATCTGCATAAGAAATGGGAACATTTGATATTTTAATTGTTTCATTTTTACTATGTGGTTGCTTGATACATAATAAAGGGCGACTACCAATTTGATTATGAATACCGTGGTCAGCCATAATAACAAATGTCGAGTTATCAAACACTTCTTTTTGTTTCATTTGCCTTATATATTCTTTCACTATTTTTAAAACACCTATGCATTGATCATATTCATTGCCCTTACTATTTTTTGCTATGTACTCCATCTCGCGATCATAGATATAAGGATAATGAGCCCCAACTAAACAGTAAAACCTGAAAGAATTCTTGTTATTATAAGTGATTAAACCTTTCTTTAACTTCTTATAAAATTCCATGTCATCTTCATTATATGCCTGAACGTTTTTGTTTGCCAACAAATTCATCCACTCATTAGGGTTATAATCATAAAAAAATTTCTTTAAATAATGGGGTACCATGCGAAATAGCGCAAGATTATCCACACTTTTCATTGACTTTTTATTAAGAATAATTTTCTCACTTATCATATTTTCTACTGGTGCGTTCTTTGAGACAAGACTTCCTTCAGTATATATACAAATATCATAGTTATTCTTTCTTAAGGTTTTATAATATATATTGTTTTCCCAAGCAGAATCTAAATAATTTTCAAAACTCCTATCATTATGATACGTTTTTCCTGTTAATATTTGCGGAAGAGAGGTATGTGTAAGGCCAAACACAGATGTTGTATCTGGATAAAATGTAAAATCTTTTAACTCATCTAGTTCTTTTAAATCCTTTTCAACTATTCTCTCAAAAATACTGGCATCAAAAGCATCTAACAAAAATACAATAATGTTATCTTTAGAGGAAATATTAAACATATCTTTCGTCGTTAAGACATTAAGAGTATCTTTGCTTCGAAACGCATTATCAGGTAACGGATTCTTCTTCAATGCAAACATCAAAGCAATACACTGAATCACAATTATGCCAAATGTAACCGGTTTAACATATTTTTTTAGTTTTTCTAAATCAAACTTAAATCGTTTAAAAACAACAAATGTTTCCCCTAAACAAAAAAGCCAAATAAAAGTATTTAACAATCCTTCCTTCGCATATTTTTCCCATACAATTTCATGACCATCAAACAAACCATAGTCAATGCCTATTACATAACTCTGAAGGAAGACTCCAAACAACATTCCTAACAAAATAGATAGGTAAAGACACCCAATCTTTTTGAACCAAAAGACAACATAAACAAACAGCAGAAGGACAAAATATTTTGCTGTATCTGTTAAAAAATATTTTAAAATGTCTTTAATACTAAACCATAGCTGACTTGCGTTTTTTATATAAACTTCTAATGGAACCAACAGTCCCACCGTCAATGCCAACGCAAAAACAATATGAAAGGCTAACTCATTATCTGATACAAACTCTCCCAACCATTGAATTTTTTTGCCAAATACACTATCTAACAACGACCAAAAAAGATTACAAGTCCAAAAAATCAACAATGCAGAAGGAGCAGAATAAAGCAAAAGCAAAAATAAAACGGAAATAACAACAGTCTGAATTATTTGTTTTTTATCAAAATTTGGTACTATAAACGCATAAATAATCGAAACGAATGCCATAGCAAAAGGCAATAAATTAATACCATGTAATAATGCGTCTGGCTTTCCTAAATTGGGAATAACCCCCCATGATATTCCCTGTATTTCTAAACAGTTAGAAAGCATGTAAAATACTGCCAACAAAAAGGGAAGTTGAATCAACAGACCAAAAACAGAACGGACTGCCATGATAGGATGATAACTATAGCGATCATACAACCGCTGTATTTTATCAAACTGCTCTGCACCAAAATAATTAGCTTTAATATTTTTTATTTGTTCTTGAAGAATCTTCTGCAAATGCAATTCTTCCTGTTGTATCTGATAGGCTTTCCTTGTAAAAGGATATAAAAGGACAAAGCTTAGAAATGATAACGCAATTATGGCAATGCCGTAGCCGCCAAGCCATTCAGCCAGCATTAAATATATTACTTTATAAAAGACTTCAATTGGATGGATAATATAATTATAAAGAAACATAATTGTAATCAGCCTTACATATCAGGTATTCAGCGATTGCTTCACCGGAATACCCAAAATTATAAATGTTGTTCTCTCTAAACTCTGCAAGATCCTTAAGGCTTCGATTGGTCAGCAAGGAATTCACAATCCGGTCAATCTGTTCAATTTCTTCTTCCTTAACAGTATAGCCAATCTCAGTCAAAGCTACTTCTTTCCAGGACGTTTTCAGGTCAGCCATCTCAAACTCTTGCATATTCTCAAAAGGAATCGGCAACGTAATAAACGGCTTTTGATAAAGGCACAAAAAATCTACCCTGACAGAAGATGTATCAGAAATCAGAATATCGGCAGCCTTCATAGATGCTGAAGAATCTATAGAAAAATCCCACTTAACATTTTCATACTCTGATAACTGATTTTTAATTATTCCAATAAAACCCTGCTCAACTTTTAACGATTGAGGATGTGGTCGTATGATAACCTGAAAACCTGCTTTAGCCAGCACTTCAATAAAACGAATACCGTAATGTCTCAGGCATCCCTTTTCACCCCAGGAAGAAGCAACAAGCACAGTTTGAGTATGGTTATCTGATTGCTGGTCAGTCTCTGAAGAATTTGCCGTCATAATACTAGTTTGTCGTTTATTATATAACTCATCCAAATACGGTAATCCTGCAGGATACAATTCTTTTTCCGGCAGTTCACGTAATTGTTCTAACTTCCGTAATATCGGTATTTCAAAAGGCCCTACCAGCATAACAGCGTCATAATTATCTAATGAGCCTTTATGATAGCAAGTCAAATCGTCAAAAGCATGAAACACATGAACCAGCGTTTTTATACCATTAGATCGGGGAACAGGAAATCCCTTTGTTCCTATATTAGGAGTAGTTGATAAGACAACATTCGCCTTAAGATTACCTATTTTGTGAAAAGCAAAATATCCCTTTCCAATATATTTATTGTGCATGTATGAATTGTCGATTAAAAGGCAAGGATCATCCACATCCATAGTATAGTAAGAGAAACGGACTTGTTTCTTTATCAATGCTTCTACAACGGGCTTGAATGTATTCCAATAAATCCTTCCTTCATTGAATAAAACAATATTGTTATCAGAATCAAAACCAACAGCATTTTTCTCGCTATCAGCTATCGTTTTATTCTTTTTTTTAGAGTTACCGGTAATCTTGTAATATGCATTCTTTGCAACATAAATCACTGCACCACCCAAACTTAGCAAAACATAAATCAGAGCATTCCCAGTGCCCGGATCTAAGTAAGCAAATGCTGTGGATGGAACAAAAAAACAAATAACAAAAATGATATATACAGTCAGAAAATTCACATTCATAAGCTATCCTTTATATGATTGGAAAATATTCTCATACATTGATCGCAATTCATTAACATTTAAAGGCACCGGGTGGTTGCCAAGTCTTTGTATGTTTACGGTTTCAGCTAATTGCTGAATATCATGATTTGTAGTAAGTCGGGGAACGGATATTTTCAATTCTGTTAGAATAAGTTTGAATTTTACCAACGCATCCTTTTTTGTGACGCAATTAAAAGCCCGGCTAATACTATTTAAAACGTTATCAAGATTACGATTGTCGCTATCAAGCAAGTTCTGCCAAACCTGAACCATACATAAAGCTACCGCATGACCATGTGCGAGACCAAATTTTTGGGTTATGCCATAACTCATAGCATGAGCTGCAGTTGTGGTAGTAATGTTTATAGCCTTACCTGCATAATGGGCGCCTAGTAAAACATTAGCATATATCTCTTTGTCAATAATATGATTATTATTCACACATAATGAAGAATAATCTTTATAGTTCTTTAATAAAAGGGATATTGCTTTTTTTGAATAGGCTATACTTTCTTCATTTGCCTTTAATGACCACCAGGATTCAACCGCCTGACATAACGCGTCAAGAAAGCATGAATTTTTCTGATAAATTGGCATTCCTTCCAAAAAAACAGGATTTAATACCACATAATCAGGAAGCATATTATCATCAGATACAGAATATTTCTGATTGTTTCGGTATAAAACAGCAAAATGGGTCGCTTCGCTGCCTGAACCCGCAGTTGTAGGTATTGCAAGCATTTTGATATTGCTTTCTTTAGGAACCTGTACAAGACAGTCCTTTGATAAATCCATACAGGCAAACCGTCTGGCGCACTTAGCAATATCAATAGCACTGCCGCCGCCAATAGCCAACATAAAATCGCAGTGTTGACTTTTAAAGACTCCGGCAGCATAAATGGCTGAACTATAATCCGGATTAGGCTGGAAATCTGTAAAAACAGTAAATGTATACTGAGAATTACTTATGAAATCCAAAACACCCTGTTGTTTCAGAACATGTTTTCCACATACTAACATGGGATTTTTACAATATGTTTCCCACAAAACCTGCTGCAAAAACCGTTTCCAATCCGTTCCTTTATAAACAACTTGTTCCTGCATATGCATTACTCCGGAATCAGCGTTATGATTTCCTTAATAGGCATGCAGGCACTGTCTGTTTCCAACGAGCGATGATTTTTCAGTATAGATATTGCCACCTTCTGCATAGCCGGAAATTCTGCCCGAATCAAATGATTGGCATAAATTACAATATTTGCTCCATGCTTTTGTAACTCTTCTTCCGTAACAGAGTTATAGGTTGTAGGCACTACCACCAACGGTGTTCGCTTATCCTGCTCCCGGAATCTGTCACAAAAATCAAAAACCTCCTCGGGGTCTTTATTCTTGGAATGAATCATAATAGCATCTGCCCCGGCCTTGATAAATGCAAAAGCACGTTTCAAAGCATCCTCAACGCCCCGTTTTAAAATTAGGCTCTCAATCCTGGCAATAATCATAAATTCGTCGGTTTGCTGCGCCTTCTTCCCAGCTTTGATTTTCTCACTGAAATTTTCAATGCTATCCTGGGTCTGTTGTGCCTCTGTACCAAACAAAGAATTTCGTTTCAGACCTTTTTTATCTTCAATAATTACTGCGGAAACACCCATACGTTCCAATGTACGTACTGTATATATAAAATGTTCAGTCAGGCCGCCGGTATCTCCATCCAAAATTATAGGTTTGGTTGTGACTTCCATAATTTCATTTATGGTATTAAAACGGGAGGTCATATCCACCAATTCGATATCCGGCTTTCCTTTTGATGTGGAATCACACAAAGAAGAAATCCACATGGCATCAAAACTCTTTGCAGAACCCTGATCATAAACCACCGTTTTTTCAACGATGAGACCAGTCAGTCCGTTATGAGCTTCCATAGCGGTAACAACAGGTTTCAGACCAATCAGCTTTTTCAATGTTCCTCTGCGATAATCCGGAATTGACAATTGTGTTACTGCATTGTTTTCCAGAACTTTATATTCTTCGTTATCGGAATAAGGAAACTCAATCAGTTGTCCACCATAAGTTTTTAATGTTTCAATCACTTCCTGCCGAACCGGCGCCTGAATCCCTTCTTTCCATTCATCACCATGTACAACAATATCCGGCTTATATTTCAAAAGATTAGGTACATAACTCAGTGTCGTTTGCTCTACAATCACCGAAACACCTTTAATATTCTCAATAATCTTACGCCGTTCTTCATAACTTAAAATAGGAAACCGTTTATAAGTAGCCACAGCCTCATCCGTCATCAGACCAATTAAAAGTTTCCCTAACTTAGCAGCCCTCTGTATAATAGCAATGTGACCGCCATGAATAATATCTGTGCTGAAACATAGGTAAACTGTTTTTTCTGTTCTGCTGCTTTTATTCATATTATCCTGTTTTTGTCTCATTACAGTTCCTGCACTTTCTTATTTAAAACTTGTTTTGCATATTTGAAATCTGCTATATTATCAATTTCCATGCATAGTAGATCCTTTATGTCATAAGGAAAAAGCTTACAAAAATCAGAAACTAAATTAAAGGCATTTTCTGCATAACAATTTTTGTTTCCTTTTTCACAAAACATAACAATTTCTTTTAACCAAATTTTCCAATCATTAAAATCCAGTTTATACAAAGGTTGTGCTGCCATCGCAGATTCAAAAATGTCTGTTCCTATCGATGTAATCCGGTCTCCTATTATCTGCGCTTTAAAATCTTTCTCCGGTAAAGCGGCTGTACTACTTACAACCATCCTGCTTCCATCAGCTCGCAATAAGATCTGAAGAATTGTAGAATCAAAAACCAAATCTCCATGTAACAACAGCAGATCATCGTGCAAATATTTTTCAGCTAAATAAACAGAATATATGTAATTGGTACTGTTATACAAATCATTAAAAACAAATCTTACTGAGATTCCTAACTGGCGGCCCAGTTCGCTTCCATATTTTATTAACTTGTCAGCTTCATAACCAGTTGTAATAACGATATCGTTTATTCCGCATAAAGATAGGCTCTTTAATTGCAAACTTAAAATTGTTTCGTTTTCGCGCAACTGCGTCATGCACTTTGGCTTATCTTTTGTCAAAGGCATTAATCTGCTTCCCATCCCCGAGTTTAAAATAAGCGCTTTCACTGTTTATCTCCAGATTCTTGTGACAAAAAATTCATAAATAGATTTCTGTTTTCTATAGGCGTTTCTTTCGGTCTTCCTAAATCAGAGCGAGACGCAATAGATGTTTTCACCTCTATAAAACAACTCTGGTTAATCGCTCTTGCCTCAGTTAACACTTTTTTCAATTGCAATTCGTCTGTAACTTGAGTTGTATGTTCGTAACCGCATCCTTTTGCTATAGAAATCAAATCCAACTTAGCAGCAACTGTTGGCATACCACCAACGGATTCATGTGCTTCATTATTCAATACAACGTGAATCAGATTAGGTAATTTTGAAGTACCTATCACTGCCGTTGCACCTAAATGCATGATTAACGCACCGTCACCATCAATACACCATACTTTTTTATCTGCCATACTCAATGCAATTCCATAGGCAATAGACGAACAGTGTCCCATAGATCCTACTGTCAGAAAATCTTTTTCATGAGTTTGCCCATTCCGCTCTCTGATTTCATAGATTTCCCGTGAAATTTTTCCCGTTGAAGAAACAATTACATCATTGTCTGCAATTTGTAGAATTTGCTCCAGTGCATCTTCTCGACGTAACTTATTAGCATTTTGATATTTACATCTTTCTTCATTCTGCAACGCATCTTTTGAAACAAGATACGCAACACTGTTTCCACTATCCAGATACGTTTGAAATTCATTTACTGCTTTCTGCAGTTCTTCCTCTGTTGTTTCCTTCTTCAAATTGAACACCGGAATAGAAAGTGTCTTTAACAATTCTTTTGTTGAAGCACCTTGATATAAATGCTGTGGTTCATCCTTGGTACCAGGTTCACCTCGCCAACCAATTACAAAAATGCAGGGAATTTTATAAATTTTAGTTAATGATTCTACTGGATTAACAATATTACCAATTCCGCTGTTTTGCAGGTATACTAAGGGTATTTCTTTAGTTGCCAGATAATGACCTGCAGCTATTGCGACACAATTACCTTCATTCGCTGCAACAATATGTTGATTCCCGATACCATATTGTTGCATTAAATAGTCGCATAGTGCCCGTAACTGCGAGTCCGGGACGCCCACTGTAAAAATGTTTTTCTGTGTTATAATAATATTTAGAAAAATGTTAATTAACATATTGCTTGCTGGTTACCTATAATTTCTCTGTAATGAAATAAGTTCTGCACTATATTATTAATATATTCATTATTTTACTTTCTTTTCCACATTTTTACAAGGTTATTTGTTTGTAAATAAACATATTCTTTATCATGATGTTATAATTTCAAAGCAAGAAGACACAGCCTAAATCTGTTTTGTAAGCTGTGTCATACTTGTTTTGCATGTATTAATAAAAAAAATAATTTTTACAAGCCTAAATTCACTTCCTGTTCCTACTCTTCCCCATCAACCTCAGCATCTCCAGATACAGCCAGATCAGCGTCACAGTCAGAGCAAATGCGTAGTATGGTTCATATTTTGCATCCACACCCAATTCTACTGCCCGGGTCACCATTTCGTAATCGGCAAACAGGCGCATGGTAGCTATGCAAATGATAATGATACTGACAATAATACCTGCCTTTGAGTTTTCGTGCAGCAGGGGCACGTTGGTATCAAAGACAAACCAGGCCACCAGGTCTATCAGATAAATGATGGCAACGCCTGCAGTCAGGGTGAACACGATTTTCATGAATTTATCTGTTACCTTCACAATGCCACTGCCATATAACACAGCACAGGCAAAGGCAATGCCAAAAGTACATGTAGCGGCTTCCATAACGATGCCCGGGTAGCGGCTCTCCAGCAGCATGGAGTATACGCCGATCAAGAAACCTTCCAAAATAGCGTATACCGGTCCCAACATGCTGGCCCGTTTTGGGAAATAGCTGATAAGCAAACCGACGCCAAGTCCTGCAAAACTTAGTACGATGATATGGGGCGCAAACAGTTCCGGATGCTGCCAGGCCATCATGGCGGCTGAGACAACAAAGCCCAGATACAGCAAGGTAATCAGGGCAATGCCCTGGACAGTAGCGCCGGTGCCGCGTGTGGCAGTCGTGTTTCTTGCAAGTACGGGATTGGTCATGTTAGGATCCCTCCTTTTCCCCATTGTAGCACTTTTAATGGGATAATGCTTGGAATTTTTAGGTTTCTTTTGGTCACATAAGTGACAAAAAAACTACCCGATAAAATTACCCAAAAACAGAAAAGAGAGAATAACGGATCACCGCTTTTCTCTCTTACACACTATATTGATTCGCTAAACCTACTATAATCGTTACGAATCAGCTAATAAATTATTTGGATTTAGGAACATATACGTTATAGATAGTTTCTTGCCCATTCTCGTCTGTAGCAGTTATTTGAGTCTGTTTACTACCACCGTTCTCAACGCCATAATTACGATACTGCGTCACCCATACTCTAGTACCCGTCACATTTCCATTGCTATCTGTAGTAAAGGCAACCTTCACTTTCTTTTCTGAACTACCTTCATCCGAATTCATTTCATCTGAAAAGAAATACCTTTCAGACTTACTCACGCCACTCCAATTGCCGGTATATGATTTATCATAACCAGTATCATTATTCTGTTGCATCCAATCAAGCGCACTTGCATTTCTAATTTTCGACAAGGCTTTCTCATTACCCTCTGTTCCCCAATATTGAAGAACTTGAGCTCCCTGGATATCTTTATCGGGGTTGCCTTTCATGTCAATATTCGTTCTCCATTTTTCACCCAAATAATCTTGTATATCTGAAATATTCATGTCAAGAGAATTAAAATAAGCCGCAATATTTGTCAAACCGTCCATATCTGCAGCAATTCTAGCTGATTTGCTTTCATTAACCAGCTCGTTATAATCCATTGTTCCCCACTTTTTAAATGCAGTAACATATTTATTTTCTGTTCCGCCACCAAGCACCGTTACCACGTTATCAAACACGCCAACAACGGCATCTTTTAGTCCAACACCTTGTAGCATAACTGCAATACCCACGATAAACGCAAGAAGCAGGGCATATTCCACTATGCCCTGGCCCTTTCTATTTTGTTTTAAGTACGGTAATAGTTTTACCACGTTGCGCGCCTTCCTCTTCTCAAAAAAATCAAATCAAAAATCTAATATTTCTCAACTCATAAAACTATTTCATAACAAGTAAAAGGATTTTTGTCTTTTCATACTTCTTGCATTGTACATCAAGCTGCACAATGCAACTTTTTTGTTACAAACACAGATTTAGTTACAACCTTATATCTTCTTACTAAATCCTTTTACAGTTTGACACTTAACTGTAGCATTTGTTTTCACACAAGTCAAGTATTTCTTTATTCTACGTTCAAGCCCTTTATTATGTAGATTGTCTGTATGCCTTTTTCGATACATCTTTCATTCATTTCATTGCTTTGTTCGGGAAAGCTGCCACACCACCGAGCCCTTCATTCGCGCCTTTTATCTATAAACATTCAATAGTCAAGAGTTTTTATTGTAGTACTTTCACTTTAACAATTCTATGAAGTTTGTGAAAATAATACGTCTTCTCCTCCCCTTGGTCGTTAAAACGACCAACCTTAAAGCGTGAACCCGCATGAATAGTGAGGTTAAAGCGTCCCACCTCTTAATATATAAAGGTAAAGTCTTTATTGGAAGCTTTGGCTATAGAAATGACTGTACGGCAGTGCATTTCAACTGCCAGAAGAGGCGCGGCTCAGGGTTTCCCCCACTGAGCCGTGTAAGCATAAATCAAAACCACCCGTTGAACGGGTGGTTTGCTCAGGCCCTATAAGGGCCTAACTCCTGTGGTCGCCCCCTTAAGGGGGCACCGAAACGGCCCGACAATCACACTCTTATTACTGGCAGCCCCCTACTCGGGGGCTCTTTTTATGCCTTATTTCTCCGGCTCACCCGTAAACGGGTCAAACAGTTCTTTCATACTCATCTGGTCGTTGCTTATATCTTCTTGTAACTGGTTTCTTATGTACTGTCGTATCGCCGTCTCATATTTTCCCACGGTATCGACATAATATCCTCTGCACCAGAAATGCCTGTTCCCGTATTTATATTTCAAATTTGCATGTTTATCAAATATCATCAGACTACTTTTACTCTTCAAATAGCCCATGAATTCTGACACGCTTATATGAGGGGGAATCGTCACTAACATATGGATATGATCAGGACAACATTCTGCTTCTAGTATTTCTACTCCTTTGCGTTGACATAAATCGCGCAGGATTTTCCCTACATCTGCTTTGATCTTTCCATAGATAACCTGCCTACGATATTTCGGTGCGAACACGATATGATACTTGCATCTCCACTTGCTATGTGATAAACTTTTTACATCATCTTGCATGATAAAACCTCCTGTGTTGATAGTGTGGTTGCCAGGCCACATCAATCTTAACACAGGAGGTTTTCTCTTCCGTTTACTAAAGTATTTTTTACCGACCCCCGGTTGAACCGGGGGTTTATTGGCGCTAAAGCCCCAAAAACAAGCCTGCAGGTTTTTCTTTGCCTGCAGGCTGCACTTTCTTTTACTTTTTCTTTTTCCCCAAGTATGCCTCTTTGATCTCTTCGTTTTCCAGCAGTTCCCTGCCGCTGCCCTCCATCTTGATGCGCCCCGTTTCCAGCACGTAAGCATGGTGGGCCACCTTCAAGGCCATGTTGGCGTTCTGTTCTACCAGCAGTACCGTAGTGCCGCTTTCGTTGATGCGCCGGATGATGTTGAAGATTTCTTTGATGACCAGAGGCGCCAGCCCTAAGGATGGTTCATCCATCATGATCAGTTTGGGGCGGCACATCAAGGCGCGGCCCAGGGCCAGCATCTGCTGCTCGCCGCCGGACAGGGTGCCGGCCATCTGCCAGTTCCGCTCCTCCAGCCTTGGGAAGAGTTCGTAGATACGTTGGATATCCTTGAGGATACCGTCTTCATCTTTCCGCAGGTAAGCGCCGATGCGCAGGTTCTCCAACACAGTCAGGTTGGGGAACACCCGCCGTCCTTCCGGTACTAACGTAATGCCCCGGGTCACGATGTGCTGACTGTTCAGGCCTTTTAAGTTTTCTTCATTGTATTCCACAGAACCGCTCCGGGGTTTCTCCAGCCCCATGATGGTACGCAGCAGGGTGCTCTTCCCCGCCCCGTTGGCGCCGATCAGGGTGACGATCTGTCCTTCGGGTACGTCTATGGAGATGCCTTTCAGGGCTTCAATGCCGCCGTAGGCC
>Ga0256405_10006139_pt1 | contig 19632 bp, 15 predicted proteins | sample RumenRJG_02DNA_FD_189096 | JGI IMG/M metagenome (GOLD analysis project Ga0256405, IMG submission 189096) | Bovine rumen microbial communities from Lethbridge, Alberta, Canada - RJG_02 | ecosystem: Host-associated > Mammals > Digestive system > Stomach > Rumen | place: Canada: Alberta... | reverse complement strand
AATTCCCCTCCTGCTTTTTACAGGACCGGGTTATTCGGAATACTTATTTTCCGATGTATGCCAGAGCTGAATCAGCGGCGATTTTGCCGAAGATACAGATGTCTGCTACTGCGTTGCCGCCCAGACGGTTGGCACCGTGTACACCGCCGGTAACTTCACCAGCTGCGAACAGACCAGGGATAGAAGCGCCGTTCTTGTTCTGCACTTCTGCCTTAGTGTTGATCTTGATACCGCCCATGGTGTGGTGGATGGCAGGAGCATTCTCAACAGCGTAGAAGGGACCTTTTGTCAGGTCACGCTCCATGCTCTTGGGGTTGCGTCCGAAATCAGCGTCTTTACCGTTGTGTACGTAATCAGCATAGGTTTTCATGGTCTGCTCGAAGGTAGCGGCATCAATGCCAAGCTTTCCTGCAAGCTCTGCTACGGTATCAGCCTGTGTCAGCAGGCCTTTCTTTGCATAGCCTTCAATAGCCTTGAGGGATTCGCGTACTGCCTGATCGAATACCAGGTATACGCTGCCCTGCGGCTCTTTGAGCATTGCAGCTGATACAACGTCGCGTGTTTCCATTTCGTTTACAAAGCGTTTGCCGGTGCGGCTGATAAGGATTGCACCGTTGCCGCGTACGGCCTCGGTGATCATAATGCCGCTGCCGGGAACTACTGTGGGATGTGTCTGGATCTGTTCCATCTGGGTCAGAGCGCCGTTGAATTTTTCAATCCATGCGAACGCATCGCCGGTTGCACCTTTGTGGTTGGTGGTGATAAAGCCTTTGAGGCTCGGCTGATATTTTTCAACCATGGCAGGATTTGCACCGAAACCGCCGGTGGCGATGATGACAGCCTTTGCCTTGATGGTGTATGAAGAACCTTCAGCCTCGACTTTTACGCCTGCGGGCTTGCCGTTCTCTTCGATGATGTCGGTTACTTTATTGTTCAGGCGAACTTCAGCGCCCTGTTTGCGGGCTGCTGCATCCAGAAGCGGAACCAGGTGAGCACCGATTGCTCCGCCGCCCTGCGGACGGTGAATACGTTTGTTCGTGGCACCGCCGAAGATGCCTACATCGGTAAGGTCTGCGCCGACGATATCTGATTCCAGCCAGTCAACCATTGCTGCTGAATTGTCTACCATGGTGCGTACCAGTGCGGGATCGTTCAGGTTTTTGCCGCCTTTCATTGTATCATTGTAGAACACTTCGACGGAATCTTTGATTCCGAGGCGTTCCTGCTCTTTTGTATATGAAGCGTTGATACCGCCGGTGGCTGAGTTTGTGTTACCGCCTACAACACCCATCTTTTCAAGCACGATGACTTTTGCGCCTTTGTTGGCAGCTTCCGTTGCGGCTACGAGACCTGCGCCGCCTGCACCGATGATAACGATATCACATTCGGTGTCGGTGTATCCGGCTTTTGCAATGGTCTTGCCCTGAGAGGCTGCGTATGCAGTCTGGATTGCCTGAATGATACCTTTTGCAGTGAGCGTGGCACCTGATACGGTGTCAAGGTTGTCGGCACTGCCGGTCTTTTTCACCTGTTCGATAACGCCTGTGAGAGCCGGATCAGAAATTCCGGGTGTCTCAGAGTGTGAGACAATCTTGGCGTCCACAATCTTGCCGTCAGCAACGGAAATAGAAACTTCAATCTTGCCGTTGCGTCCGTCGCCGGAGGCGGTGAATTCCTGTCCGGCGGGTTTCTTGGTGCATGCAACGATAGTTGCGATTGCACAAGCAGACACTGCAAGGAAAATTCCTGCAGCAACACGGTTGAACCGTTTGAACATAATGTAAACTCCTCACGAATAATGATTCGTTATGGCTACTGTACTGGAAAATACAGCTTTTATCAACCTTAAATACAGGTGTACGGCGGTTTATAAAGCGTGTCGGCGGTTAATAGAGACGTTGGATTAGAAGTCCGAGCTGTACTTTTGTTATCTAAACGGAATCGCCGGCGGAGCAGTCCGCCGGCGATTCGGAAGAACGGTGTCTTATTCTGCGTGAATCGTTGTGTTACGCACGAGCACGTCATGCGCCGAGCCTTCTGCAATGGAAGCCTGAGACACAAGGGTGAGTTTGGCTTTCTGCTGCAGCTCGGGGATGGACAGCGCGCCGCAGTTGCACATGGTATGCGTGATTTTGCTGATGGTGAGCTTTACGCCGTCATGGAGCCGTCCTGCGTACGGTACGTAGCTGTCGACGCCTTCTTCAAAGGCAAGGTTCTTTGCACCGCCCAGATCATAGCGCTGCCAGTTCCGTGCGCGGTTGCTGCCTTCGCCCCAGTATTCTTTTACGTAGTTGCCGTTCACGATAAGCTTGTTCGTAGGGCTTTCGTCAAAGCGGGCAAAGTAGCGTCCCAGCATGACGAAGTCTGCACCCATGGCAAGCGCAAGTGTGATGTGATAGTCATGTACAATGCCGCCGTCCGAACATACCGGAATATAGATGCCTGTCTTTTTATACCATTCGTCACGTGCGCGGGTTACTTCTATAGTAGCAGTTGCCTGTCCGCGGCCTATGCCTTTCTGCTCACGTGTGATACAGATGGAACCTCCGCCGATACCGACTTTAACAAAGTCCGCACCGTGCTCGGCCAGAAAGTTAAAGCCTTCGCGGTCTACGACGTTTCCGGCGCCCACCTTTATCTGCGGGTATTTGTCATGCAGATCGTGGAGCGCACGTTTCTGCCATTCGGAGAATCCTTCGGAAGAATCAAGACAGAATACATCGGCGCCTGCTTCAAGCAGCGCGGGGACTCTGTCCATGTAGTCACGAGTATTGATGCCTGCGCCGACCAGATAGCGGCTGGAAGAATCAAGCAGCTCAAGCGGATGGCGTTCGTGGGATTCGTAATCCTTGCGGAACACCAGATACAGCAGATTGCCGTCTTTGTCTACAATGGGCAGCTGGTTGATTTTATGATCCCAGATTTTATCGATGGCTTCTTCAAATGAAATACCTTCTTCGCCCTTGATAAGATTTTTATAGGGAATCATATAGTCTTTGACTTTTGCCTGCGGCGGACAGCGGTTTACGCGGAAGTCGCGCTCTGTGATAATACCTTCCAGTTTGCCGGTGGCAGTGCCGTCGGCGGTAACCGCCACGGTGGAATGTCCTGTCTGCTCTATAAGATCGCGCAGTTCTTTGAGCGTCTGGTCGGGCCGTACGTTGGTATCAGAGGTGACGAATCCGGCCTTAAAAGCCTTTACACGGCCTACCATGGCTGCCTGATGCTCTATGGTCTGGGAACCGTAGATAAAGGAAAGACCGCCTTCTTTTGCCAGTGCGATGGCAAGCCGGTCGCTTGAAACGGACTGCATGACTGCCGAGACCATCGGTATGTTCAGATGCAGCGGGCATGGCTCTCCGTTCTTTTTGTCAAAGCGTACGAGCGGGGTACGGAGCGTAACGTTATCGGGTACACATTCTGCGGAGGAATATCCGGGGATAAGAAGGTATTCCCCGAAAGTATGTGACGGTTCTTCAAAATAGTAGGCCATGAACGACTCCCTGTATGTTTTATTTTTTTGCATTATATCGTAACCCGTGCCTTTTGAACAGACTTTTCTGCATGCAGGTGCGCCGACATGCCTGTGGCGGCTGAAAACGGTACCGGTCGTATATCATGCATATTTATGCATTTTGAATGCCTGTATATACCGTTTTTGCATTGAAAGCTGTGTTCTTTTGTGGTACACTGGGGCATCTATAATTGTGCGGCGGCTGCAGGCGGCTGCGGGAGACATTTTTAATGAACGTTGTTGTTATGGGTGCCCAGTGGGGCGATGAAGGTAAAGGTAAAATTGTTGACTATCTGGCAGAGGACGCTAAGTACGTAGTCCGGTATGCGGGCGGTGCGAATGCCGGACATACCATTGTCGTAGACGGTAAAAAATATGCGCTTCATCAGGTTCCCTCGGGAATCCTCTATTCCGATAAATCAGTATTCCTTGGTTCCGGCATGGTTATTGACCCGGAGGCGCTGTTCGCTGAACTGCAGATGCTTAAGGACAACGGCATAGACTGGGAAGGCCGCGTGTTTATTTCTGACCGCGCTCATATCGTGCTGCCGCGTTACCGCCAGATGGATAAGGAGCGTGATGCTGCCCGCAGACGTCCGATTGGTACTACCGGCCGCGGAATCGGCACCACCTATTCACAGAAGTCCGAGCGTGACGGTATCCGCCTGGCAGACCTGACATGGAAAGAAAAGATGGATGATCTGGATCAGGCCGATCGTGATTATCTGGCGCCGTTCATGGATCGGCTGCTGGCTATGCGCACGGACATTGCTGCAAAAATGTGGGAATACCGCAAGGAGAATATTCTGTTTGAAGGCGCTCAGGGAGCTATGCTTGATCTGGACAGCGGTACGTATCCGTATGTGAGCTCCGGTGCTTCCTGTTCCGCGGGTGCAGCAACGGGCGCCGGAATCGGCCCGCATGCACTTGATAAAATCTACGGTGTCTTTAAGGCATACGAGACCCGCGTAGGAAACGGCCCCATGCCTTCTGAGTTCAATTCTACGACTGAAAGCGAGCTGTGCAACTATGTGCGCAACACTGGTAATGAATTCGGAGTAACCACCGGCCGGCCGCGCCGCTGCGGCTATCTTGATCTGGTGGCGCTGCGCTATGCATGTCATGTGAACTCTATAGATGCACTGGTCATGACCCATCTTGATGTTTACGACAAAATGTCCGAAATTGAGGCCTGTATCGCCTATGATATTAACGGCAAAATTGTAACTGATTTTCCCGCGAATATTGATGATCTGAACGCTGCAAAACCGGTACTGGAAAAATTTAAGGGGTGGAATGCCTCCATTACCGCATGTCCGTCATATGATAATCTGCCGGCGGAAGCTCGTGCTTATGTAGAATATATAGAAGATTTTACAGGAACTAAAGTGGGAATTGTCTCTGTGGGTCCCGACCGGAACCAGACGTTCCTGCGTATGCAGCCCTGGTCAAAATAATATATGAAGTTGACCGGTGCTCAGATAATCATACGGCTTTTGGAAAAGCAGGGGATTACCCGCGTGGCGGGAATCCCCGGCGGTTCAATTTTGCCTTTGTATGATGAGCTTGCAAAAAGTTCTGTCACCCATATTCTGGTGCGCCATGAGCAGGCGGCCGGATTCATTGCACAGGGGGAAGCCCGTGTTACGGGTTTTGCCGCGGTGTGTTTTGCCACAAGCGGCCCTGGTGCCATGAATCTGCTGACCGCCATAGCCGATGCGCGCTGCGATTCTGTGCCTATGGTCATTATCACCGGACAGGTGAATACTGCGCTTATTGGTACTGATGCGTTTCAGGAAGCCGATACGTTCGGTCTGTCGTTCCCGATCACTAAGCATAGTATGATGGTAAAAAAAGCCGCTGATCTGGTGACTGCCATTCCCAAGGCGTTTGCTATCGCCATGACGGGACGTCCTGGTCCGGTACTTGTGGATGTGCCGCGGGACGTGCAGACGGAAGTCTGTGATGTTGATCTTGATGCTGCATGCGTTGATTTGTACCGACGTCCGGTGCGTTTTTCTACTCCGCGTGAAAATTACGATGCGCTGATCGCTCAGTTTGTAAAAATCCTTTCGGCTGCTAAAAAGCCTGTGCTTTATGCGGGCGGCGGCTGTGCTTCTCCTGAAACTGCGGAGCTGCTGCGGCAGTTCCTGTCCATATATCCGGCTCCTGTGGTTACCAGCCTTATGGGACTTACGTCGGTGTCGCACGAGTATGCTGGTTTTGCCGGCATGGTCGGTATGCATGGATCTTCCGTAGCGAATAAGGCCATGTATGAGTCTGATGTAGTGCTTGCGCTCGGCGCACGGTTTGATGACCGGGCTGTGGGGCTCGCCAAGGGATTCTGTCCGCATGCCAGGATACTGCAGGTTGAAATCGATGCTGCAGAGGTGAATAAAATCTATCCCGCTCAGGCCGCGGTGGTGGGAGACGTGCAGGATGTGCTGCCGCTGCTTACGGATGCGCTGCGCGCTGCAACAGATGAAATTGATGCTTCTGTTGAAAAAGCATGCCGTACCGCTTGGTTTGATTCTATCGGTACGCTGTTTAAAAAGATACATACCACCCGTCTTGGTGCCGTTCCTTCTGATGTGGCGGTGAATCCTCGTGAGTTTATCCGGCAGCTGCCTGAGCTTGCGGAAAAAGCCGGATGTTCTGCAAAGGATATTATTGTGACTACGGACGTAGGACAGCATCAGATGTGGGTTGCACAGTATTATCCGTTCACAGCGCCGCGAACGCTGCTTACATCCGGTTCGCTCGGTACTATGGGGTTCGGACTGCCTGCCGCCATAGGCGCGGCACTGGCATGTCCTGATAAGCGTATTGTCTGTTTCAGCGGCGACGGCTCTATTCTGATGAATGTTCAGGAGCTGGCTACGCTTGCGGAGCTTAATCTGCCGGTAACGGTGATTGTGTTCCAGAACGGTACGCTTGGTATGGTACGCCAGCAGCAGAAATATCTGTATGATCGTACTTACAGCGCCAGTGAATTTATCAAGGTACCGGATTTTGTTGCCGTGGCCAAAGGATTCGGTATCAGGGCGGTGGATGCCGATAAGAATGAGGCTTGGTATGACTATGCATTCGGTGTCCATGACATTAAGCCGTGCCTGGTTCTGGTACGTGTTGATCCAGAGGAAGACGTGCTGCCTTATGTAAAAGCCGGACAGAAGAATATTGATGCGCTGCAGTAGCAGACGGCTGACAGCAGCCTGAATACAAAGGGCCGCTCCGGATGCATCCGGGGCGGCCCTTTGTATTTGCAGCGCATGGTATCATGCATATTACGGTATGTCCATGATAAGCTTGTCCACGGGTTTTCCGGGCGGTATCATGGGCAGTACTTTTTCATCGATGTCGATGATCGCGTCGATGACCGCAGGCTTGTGTGAAGCGAGTGCCGTATCAAAGGCCTTTTTAAACTCTTCTTTATTGCAGGCGCGGTATCCGGCAATGCCATAGGCGTCAGCAAGTTTTACAAAGTCCGGGCCAAAGTCAAGCGTGGTCTGGCTGTATCTTTTTTCGTAGAATAAGTTCTGCCACAGACGGACGTTGCCGAGCGTTCCGTTATCAACAACGATGATAATGACCGGAAGATTGTAGTGCTGTATGGTGGCAAGCTCGTTGCAGTTCATGCGGAAAGAACCGTCACCGGCAAAGTGGACTACGCTGGTGTTTGGATTTGCTATCTGAGCGCCGATTGCTGCGCCCGTACCGTATCCCATGGTTCCCAGTCCGCCGGAAGTGAGGAACGTGCGCGGCTGTTCGAACTGGTAGAACTGTGCGGCCCACATTTGGTGTTCTCCGACTTCCGTGGTGATGATAGTATCCGACTTTACAGAATCATGAACATATTCAAACAGGAACTTGGGATACAGCGGCTTGGCAGGCTCATAGCTTGCAGGCACTTCCTTTTTCCATTCGTCTATCTGATCGTTCCATTCGGACCGCGGTTTCTGTCGTATCAGGGGCAGCAGGCGGCTGATTACATCTTTGATGTTTCCGATCAGAGAATCCGATGCCGGTATATTTTTGTTTACTTCTGCCGGATCAATGTCGATGTGCAGAATACGTGCATGATGAGCAAATTTATCCGGTGCGCCGATAACTCGGTCGCTGAATCTGGTTCCTATCGCAATGAGCAGGTCACTTTTGTCTACAGCCATGTTTGAGGCGACGGTGCCGTGCATGCCGATCATACCCGTGCACAGCGGATTACTGTTGGGGAAAGAGGCTTTGCCCATAAGACTCAAGGATACAGGAATGCTTGCTTTTTCTGCCAGCTCCTTAAGTTCCGTACAGGCATCAGAGATAATGATGCCGCCGCCTGCATAGATGACAGGACGTTTTGAGCTGTTGATCAATTCTGCTGCACTGCTGATTTCCTGTTCAGAAGGTACATGGGCCGTAAGAATACGGCGGATGTTTGCCTTTTGAGTAGTTATAGCAGTGCTGCGTGCGGCATTATCAAGCTCTTCCTTTGTCAGCGGCGTGAATTCACAGCACGCTGCGGTCACGTCCTTGGGAATGTCGATGAGTACCGGTCCCGGTCTGCCTGATTTTGCGATAAGAAATGCCTGACGTATGGTTGCCGCCAGCTTTTCTACATCGTATACCATGAAGTTATGCTTGGTTATAGGCATGGTTACGCCGGTAATGTCGATTTCCTGAAAGCTGTCCCTTCCCAACTGCTCTTTTGTAACGTTGCAGGTTATAGCCACCATCGGAATGGAATCCATATATGCGGTGGCAATGCCGGTTACCAGATTTGTGGCTCCCGGCCCGCTGGTGGCAAGTACTACGCCGGTTCTACCGGTTGAGCGGGCATAGCCGTCAGCCGCATGGGAAGCTCCCTGCTCGTGGGCGGTGAGGATATGCCGCAGCCGGCCGCTGTTTTTATACAGCTCATCATAGATGTTCAGAATGGCACCGCCGGGGTATCCGAAAACGGTATCTACACCCTGTTCTATAAGACATTCAATTACGATTCTAGCACCGGATAATTTCATGCATTCTCCATTTTCTTGCTTTTAGTCCAGAATCGCACCTTTATCAGCAGAGGAGACCAGTTTGGCATACCTGGCGAGGTATCCGCTGGTAACTTTTGGTGCATGAGCAGTCCATGCTGCCCGGCGCTTTGCAAGCTCCTCATCGCTGACTTCGAGCGTGATTTTATAGGCATTGATATCAATGGTGATTTTATCGCCTTCGTGTACGAGTGCGATAGGTCCTCCTACCGCAGCTTCAGGAGAGCAGTGGCCGAGCGATGCACCGCGGGTGGCTCCGCTGAATCTGCCGTCAGTGATGAGTGCTACCTGCTTGTCCAATCCCTGGCCTGCAAGTGCTGCGGTGACGGCAAGCATTTCTCGCATGCCGGGACCACCTTTGGGCCCTTCATAGCGGATGACTACTACATCGCCGGCATGAATCTGCTGCTGCTGTACGGCTTTCATGGCATCAGTCTCATCGTCAAAAACGCGGGCAGGACCGGTATGCTTCATAAGCTCCTTTGCACAGGCGCTGCGTTTGACTACCGTGCCGTCAGGTGCAAGGTTGCCGAACAGAATGGCTATGCCGCCGTTGTCAGAGTAGGGATTGTCAATCGGACGCAGTATCTCAGGATTGCGGTTTACCGCATGCTTGATGTTTTCTGCAATCGTCTTTCCGGTAACGGTTATCAGGCTGGTATCAATAAGGTTTTTCTTTGCAAGCTCCGCAAGTACGGCCTGAACGCCGCCGGCATCATCAAGCTCATTCATGAAAGTGTGGCCTGCGGGTGCCAGATGACACAAATTGGGCGTACGGTTGCTGATGTCATTGATCATGTGCAGATCAAGCGGAACGCCCGCTTCATGTGCGATTGCCGGAACATGAAGCACGGTGTTACTGGAACAGCCGAGCGCCATGTCTGCAGTGAGCGCGTTGCGGAATGAGGCAGGAGTCATCATGTTGCGTGCGGTAATATCTTTGCGGTACATTTCCATAACCTGCATGCCCGCATGTTTTGCCAGCGCAATACGGCGGCCGGCGACAGCGGGAATCGTGCCGTTGCCGGGCAGGCCCAGACCGAGGACTTCCGTAAGGCAGTTCATGCTGTTTGCAGTGAACATGCCCGAGCAGGAACCGCATCCCGGACAGGCGTAGTGCTCAAGCTCTGAAAGCTGAGATTCATTGATTTTATGGGCGGAAAGACCGCCGACAGCTTCGAACATGTCTGAAAGACTCAGATTTTTGTCTGCGTAGGGGTTTGCAGGATCCCGATGGGGAAGGTGTCCCGGCATCATAGGACCACCGGAAACGACTACGGTGGGCAGGTTCAGCCGGGCTGCCGCCATGAGCATGCCCGGAACGATTTTGTCACAGTTAGGAATAAGGACAAGAGCGTCAAACTGGTGTGCGGTTGTGACACATTCAATGGAATCGGCTATAAGCTCACGGGTTACCAGCGAGTATTTCATTCCCTCATGTCCCATGGCAATGCCGTCGCACACACCGATGGCGGGGAATTCGATGGGGGTACCACCTGCCATGCGGATGCCCGCTTTTACTGCATCTGCGATCCTGTCAAGCTCAAAATGGCCGGGAATGATTTCATTTTTGGCGCAGCAGACGCCTACAAGCGGCCGGTCCAGTTCTTCATCGGTATATCCCATTGCATAAAACAAAGAGCGGTGAGGTGCCCGTGCGGCGCCTTTTTTTGCATTGTCACTTTTCATGGCAGTCTCCTCTATACTGAAAAAAATTCTGCGGATTATGTATATCTATGCAATCATAACTAGCAGTCCCTCCTTGGTCAAGCTGTTACTGCATTATTAGTGAAAAAACTTTAGTATATATAATGTATTGTGTGTATAATGCAGATTGCTGACGGGAGACCTTTTTTTTGTTTGATGGTATGATATACATATGACGGATACAATTCCTTGCGCCTGCGTCATAATGGCTTCCGGCGATGCGGTCAGGTTCGGCGGCGGTAAGCTCACTGCTCCGTTTCGGGGCAGGCCGCTTATAGCCTATATAATAGAAAAGATTATAAAGATTCCGTTTGCGGCTTCGGTGGTAGTCACGCGGCAGCAGCCGGTGGCTGATGTAGCCCGCGGTATGGGGATGCATGTGCTGCTGCATGATCAGCCGCTTGTGAGCGATACTATCAGTCTTGGTACCAGATACATCATGGATACTCAGCGCGATGACGGTCAGCTTGTACCGCAGGAACGTATTTCAGGCTGTATGTACTGTGTGGCGGATCAGCCGCTGCTTACGTTGAACACGCTGCACCGTATGACGGACAGCTTTGCCTCATGGCCGGACTGCATCATCCGTTTGGCATGGCGCAGCGGTCAGGATGGATCGATCCGCTATGCAAATCCTGTTATCTTTCCTGCCTCGATGTTTCCGCTGCTGACTTCGCTGCCGCCCGGGCAGACCGGACGCTATGTTATTCAATCGCATAAGGATGCGGTGCGGTGTGTGTTTGCCGACCAGGAGCAGGAACTGTGGGATGTGGATACAAAAGAAGAACTTGACCGCATGCAGGCTGCTGCAGATGATACAATTTTCAATAATTCTGCATATTAATGCATATTTATGCATTTACCAAGAACGGACTTTTATAGTATACTCTCGGATATGAATAACAATACAAAAGAGCACGGAACTTTAACCGGAGATAATCATGCCGCTTTGTGGCACGGCCGGTTCAGCGAAGGCCCTGATGCTGCGGCGGTTGAATTTGAAACATCGATTTATGTAGACCGCCGTATGGCGGAGGATGATATTCTGGGAAGCCAGGTACACGCGCAGATGCTCGGCGTGGAAGGGATTATTCCTCCTGAAGAGGCTGCTGCGATCGTGCGGGGACTAGAAGACATTCAGCGCAAGCTGTACAGCGGTGAGCTGACGATAGATACTTCAGCAGAAGACATTCATTCCTTTATTGAAGCGACGCTTACAGATATGATCGGCGATGTGGCAAAAAAGTTACATACGGGCCGCAGCCGCAATGACCAGATAGCGCTTGACGAGCATTTATATCTGCGCCGTGTTCTGCTTGACCTGCAGCTGGCACTGGACGATACGATTGAAACACTGGCCGATATAGCGGAAAAATATATAGATGCAATTATGCCGGGCTACACGCATATGCAGCATGCGCAGCCGGTTACATTAGGTCATCATATATGTGCATGGGCATGGATGCTTGCCCATGACCGGGATCTGCTGAAGGATACTAACCGGCGTATGAATTACTGTCCGCTCGGCGCAGGTGCTCTTGCAGGCAGTACGTTGCCGCTTGACCGCAATTTTGTAGCTGACGCGCTGCTGTTTTTTGGACCTACGGAGAATTCTTTGGAATCGGTTGCAAGCCGTGACCACTGTCTTGAGGCGACGTTTGCTCTGACTATGCTGCAGTCGCATCTTTCGCGGTTCTGTGAGGAGATAGTCCTGTGGGCAACGACTGAGTTCGGCTTTATTGATCTGAGTGAAAAATGGTCAACCGGCAGCTCCATTATGCCGCAGAAAAAGAATCCTGATTTTGCGGAGCTTATTCGTGGTAAGACCGGCCGGGTGTACGGCGATCTTATGGCACTGCTCACTATGATGAAAGGTCTGCCGCTTGCCTATAACCGTGACCTGCAGGAAGACAAGCAGTGCGTGTTCGATGCCTATGATACGGTGTCGGCAAACTTGAATGTGTTTACGCAGATGATAAAAACGGCTTCGTGGAATACTGAACGTATGGCAGCCGCCTGTGAGGACGGCTATCTTAATGCTACTGATGTGGCTGAATACTTGGTGCGCAAGGGCATGCCGTTCCGTACTGCGCATGAAGTGTCTGCAAAAGCAGTGCGCAAGGCCATTGAAAAGCATATTCGTCTGGTGGATCTTCAGCTGGATGAATTCAGGGATTGCTCTGAACTGATAGAGCAGGATATCTATGACCACATAACCACAAAGGCTTGTGTGGACGGTCGTTCTCTTAAGGGCGGCCCGGGACACAGCAGTATTGTCCAGCAGATCAAGGCTCTGCGTGACGGCGTAAAAAAACATCGGGACGCATAGTACGTCCGGTGGTGAAAGCAACAGCAATATTTTAGAGGAGTTTATTGTATGAAGAAGTTTATTCTGGGAGTGTCCGCGGCATTGCTTGCGGCTGGTATGGTTTTTGCAGGCGGATCTAAAGAAAAACGCCCTGATACATCCCTTGAGGATCTGCAGAAGCGCGGTGTGTTTGTACTCGGTCTTGATGACTCGTTCCCGCCGCTCGGATTCCGTGATGATAAAAACCAGATCGTCGGCTATGACATTGATCTGGCAAAAGAAGTAGCATCCCGGCTCGGCGTGACCTTTAAGGCACAGCCTATTGATTGGGATGCTAAAGAGCAGGAGCTGAACACCGGTAAGATTGACTGTATCTGGAACGGCTTTACTATGACCGAAGAGCGCAAGAACGCGCTTGCTTTTACAAGTGCATATCTGAATAATGCACAGGTTGTGGTGGTCCGCTCTGATTCCGGAATCACCGGACTTGCAGGTCTTGCCGGTAAGATTGTTGCCGTGCAGCGCGGCTCAAGCGCACAGGATGCCGTAGATGACAATCCTGACTTTAAGAAGTCACTGAAAGAAGAAGTCATGCTTAAAGACAATATCACCGCCCTGAATGATCTGGAGATTTTCGGTGTGGACGGTGTGGTTATGGACAGCGTTGTTGCAAACTACAGCATTGCGGCTACGGGCAAGCCTTTTACGGTGCTTCCGGATGTGCTTGCGAACGAAGAGTACGGCATTGCATTCCGCAAGGAAGATGTTCAGCTGCGTGACAAAGTACAGCAGATCCTTGAGGAAATGCAGAAAGACGGTACGGTAACCGCTATTTCTACAAAGTGGTTCGGTAAAGATATTTCTGTCATCGGCCGGTAACGGCGCGGAACAGCGGGATCGTACATGAAACAGATGCTGTTGACTATGACCCAGGGAACCGTGGTTTCGCTGGAGGTATTTTTTCTGACACTGCTGTTCTCGCTTCCTCTGGCGCTGCCGGTCACCGCCGCTCGTATGGCAAAGAATCGGCTGGTGTCCGGCGCGGCGAATGTGTTCCTGCTTGTTATCAGGGGTACGCCCCTGATGCTGCAGCTGATAGTAGTGTATTTTGGTCCCGGATGGTTCGTGCTGTGGCTTAAAAACCGTTTCGGCATTACAGTGCGCCTGAACTGGCCCCGTTTTCTGGCAGCCAATGTGGCGCTTATTATCAACTATGCCGCTTATTTTGCGGAAATCTATCGCGGCGGTATACAGTCAATTCCTGCGGGGCAGTACGAGGCTGCAAAAGTTCTAGGGTATACCCGGCTGCAGACGTTTTTCCGTATCGTGCTGCCGCAGGTAGTCAAGCAGATTATTCCTTCTGTAGGCAATGAGGTAATTACGCTGGTAAAGGATACGGCTCTGGTTCAGATAATCGGTGTAACGGAGCTGCTCCATGTGGCGCAGACAACCTCAAGCCGCAAGTTTTCTACTATGCCACTTTTTGTGGCCGGCGCATTCTACTTTGTGATGAACTGGGGCGTGTCGGAAGCCTTTAAGCGGCTTGAAAAAAAATTATCATATTACAGGTAGCAGTATGGCAGCAGAAATCATTACGGTAAGCCACCTGAGCAAAACATTCTCTGACGGTACTCCGGTACTCAAGGATATATCCTTTTCTGTCTATGAAGGCAAGGTTCTTGGAATCATCGGTCCTTCTGGTTCCGGCAAGTCCACGCTGCTGCGGTGCATCACCCGGCTTACGGATGTGACCGGCGGTTCCGTCACAATCTGCGGAAAACCGCTTGTCAGTAACGGAGTGTATGCGGACAAATCACTGCTGCGTACCATCGGCCTGCAGGTAGGACTTGTATTCCAGAACTTTAATCTTTTTCCTCATTTTTCTGTTCTTCAGAATATTACGGATGCGCAGGTACATGTGCTGCATCGGAACAAGGACGAGGCCGAGGAAACGGCCATGAGCCTGCTTAAAAAAATGGGACTTGAGTCAAAGGCCCGCAATTACCCGTGTGAGCTTTCCGGCGGCCAGCAGCAGCGTGTATCCATTGCACGTGCGCTTGCACTCAAGCCGCAGGTACTGCTGTTCGATGAGCCGACCAGCGCGCTTGATCCTGAGCTTACCGGTGAGATTCTTGCCGTTATCAAAGGGCTTGCGGAAGAAAAAATGACTATGGTAGTGGTCACCCATGAAATGGCGTTTGCACGTGATCTGAGCGATCATATTATCTTTATGGATGGCGGCGTGATTGTGGAGCAGGGCAGCCCTGAGGCGGTTATCAGCAATCCGCAGAAAGCTCGTACCAAAGAATTCCTGAGCCGCTTTTCCCAGTACTAAACGATGATCAAAGGCAGATTCGCGCCGTCTCCGAGCGGCCGCATGCATCTGGGCAATGTGTATTCCGCGCTTATTTCATGGCTTTCCGTACGCAGTTCCGGCGGCCGGTGGCTGCTGCGTATAGAGGATCTTGACCGGCAGCGGTGCCGGCGGGAATATGCAGAGCAGCTTATGGATGATCTTCGCTGGCTCGGACTGGACTGGGACGAAGGTCCCGGAACCGGGAGTTCCTATTTTCAGTCTGAACGTGATTCCGTATATGAACGTATGTTCCATACGCTGCAGAAACAGGGGCTTGTATATGACTGCTTCTGCCGTCGCGCCGATCTTTTTGCCGCCGATGCGCCGCATACTTCCGACGGCACACCCGTATATGCTGGAACTTGCAGAGCGCTGACCCCTGCACAGCGGAGCGCTCTGGCGGCGGTACGGCGTCCTGCCAGCCGCATAATGACTGAGGATACGGAATCTGTTTTTACTGACGGGCACTACGGTGTACAGACCTGCAATCTGCTTCACGACTGCGGTGACTTTGTGCTGCGGCGTTCCGACGGCAACTTTGCGTATCAGCTTGCCGTAGTTGCTGACGATGCGCTTATGGGCGTCACCGAAGTGGTACGCGGCAGAGATCTGCTTGCTTCCACCCATCAGCAGCTGTATCTGTACCGCAGGCTCGGCTTTATGCCGCCGCGGTTCCTGCATCTGCCGCTGCTGGTGAGCAGCGACGGCAGACGGCTTTCTAAGCGTGATAAAGCTCTAGATATGGGTGTTCTGAGAAGTCGTTATTCTCCCCGGCAGGTGATCGGAGAAATCATGCATCTGTGCGGTTTTATTCCGGCTGCAGAACCGCTTTCGCTGTCAGATGCACTGAGTGTGTTCAGCTGGGAACAGCTTCCTCATGACGATATAAGGGTATTTCAGACTACCCCTGTTTCTGACAACTGCATGGACATATACAGTTCTATTTGATATACTGTTCGCGCTTTTTGGGGTGCCGGAGTTCCGGCTGAGATTATACCCGCAGAGCTTTGTATAAAGCTCCAACCTGATCCGGATAATACCGGCGGAGGGATCATATGAAAAACTTTTCATTAAAATCCATTCATTTGTATCATGCTATGTTTTTTTCTGCAGCGGTGCCGCTTCTGGCTCTGCTGACTGTTTCCTGTTCTAAGACTGAGCCTGTTTCAGGCGAAGTGACCGTGTACAGCTACGACAGCTTTGTAAGCGAATGGGGGCCCGGTGATAAGATAGCTAAGGCGTTCAACGAAGAAACCGGTCTTACTGTAAACTTTGTGAACTGCGGTAGCGGTGTGCAGGTACTGAGCCGTGCCGTTTCGGAAAAGAAAAATCCTGTGGCTGATGTTATTCTTGGAATTGATAACAATACGGCGCCCAAAGCGCTTGCGGCGGATATTCTTGACAGCTATTCATCCCGCGAAGCTGATGCCATTATAAATCCGATCCTGCGTGCGCAGCTGGGAACGCAGAACAAGCTGATTCCCTTTGACTACAGCCATTTTGCCATAATTTTTGACACCAGGTGCGGTCTGCCCGAGCCGAAAAGCCTCTCTGACCTGACAGATCCGATATATACTAAGCAGCTGATCCTTATGGATCCGCGCACAAGTACTCCCGGTCTGGGATTCGTTGCATGGGTCCGGGCAATCTACAAAGATGATGCTGCGTTTGATCTGTTCTGGCAGGGACTCAAGCCGAATGTACTTACTATGGCTCCGGGCTGGAGCGCGGGCTACGGTTTGTTTACCAAGAACGAGGCTCCGATGGTGATCAGCTATACAACAAGTCCTGCCGCAAACTATGAGTATGACAAAATAAACTACTATAAGGCGCTTGTTTTTGATGAAGGCCATGCCATGCAGGTGGAGGCCGCCGGAATCTTAAAGAATGCGCCGAATAAAAAAGGTGCACGGAAATTCATAGATTTCCTTATTTCAGAAAAAGCCCAGAGTCTGCTGCCGCTTACGCAGTGGATGTATCCGGTGAACGAGAATGTCGTTCTGCCTGAAAGCTATAAAAAAGCGGCGGCTATTCCGGTCCGTACGGTCTCGGCTTCACCGGATGTTATGCCTGATGCTGTTGACCGGGCAGTTTCAATTCTTTCTAAATAAAGCGGAGCGCTGCCGTGATCCGGCTGGTACAAGTCTGTGCATTCACCGTGTTTCAAGCGCTGTGCTCCATGCTTGTTGCGCTTGTTATCGGTGTGTGCGCCGCTTTTTTTACGGCGAACCGCAGGTTCCCCGGCAGGCAGCTGCTGCTTTCGTGCGTTTCCGTGCCGTTGTGTGTTCCCGCGCTGCTTGTGGCGCTGGGATATGTGTCGTTTTTCGGCCGGGCAGGTACGCTGAATGCTCTTTGTGCGCGGCTGCTGGTCGGCAGGCAGGTGGTGCCGGTATCTTTTTTGTATTCATTTTCAGGAATCATCATAGCTCAGGGGTTCTACAACTTTCCCATCGTCATGTCAGGCGTTCACGATTGCTGGATGCAGGTACCGCGCGAGCAGGCTGATGCCGCCCGGCTGCTCGGGGCCGGAGAGCTGCGGGTGTTCTGGACGGTGACCGTCCGCCAGCTGCTGCCGGCCATGGTTTCATCGTGTATGCTTGTCTTTTTGTACTGCTATTTCAGTTTTATGATTGTCCTTATGTTTGGCGGTGCCGGATGCACGACGCTTGAAGTGGAAATCTACAAGGCGGCACGATTTTCGCTTGATTATACTGGAGCAGCTGGGCTTATTGTTGTAGAGACGGTGCTTGCCTGTGCGTTTGTAACGCTCTATGCGCTGTGTGAGCAGGATGCAGCAAAAAGCCGCGGCATGACGTTCGTTGCCGGTACGCAGCCGTGCGGCGTTCGTACAGTTCGTGAGCGTGTGTTTGCCGCCGTCGTTTTTCTGCTCATCGCCGTTTTTTTTGCTGCTCCGCTCTTTTCTATATTGTACAATGCGTTCACTGATGCGCACGATACATTTACATTTGCCGGCCTGCGCCGGATCATCAGCATGAAAGATTTCAACGGTGCGGTGGCGGCTACCCTTGCAACAGGTGCTGCAACTGCGTTTTTCTGCGTGTGCCTGGGTTTTTTGTACGCCGCCTTTGTACGTACCGTTGATGTGCGCGGCAGGAACCTGCTGCTGAGAGTTTTTCCCATGCTGCCTATGGCGCTTTCGAGCGTGGCGGTGGGAGTGGTGGTAACGATGCTTGTTCCGCGTGGAAATGCCGTGTTGCTGATTGCCGCGCAGGTGCTGCTTTTCTGGCCGCTCGCTTTCCGTCATATCTGGACCTCATTGTCAAAGGTTGATCAGGATACTGTTGATGCCGCGCGTCTGCTGAGCGTCAGACCGCTGCAGATCTGGCGCAGGATATATCTGCCTGCCGCTGCAAAGGGGATTATAAGCGCGGCCGGGTTCTGCTTTGCAGTGAGCGCCGGGGACGCGACGCTGCCACTGGTTATGGCGCTGCCTCGGTTTAATACATTGGCATTGTTCACTTACCGGCTGGCAGGATCATACCGGTTTCACGAAGGCTGTGCCGCCGGGCTGCTGCTCGGTGTATTGTGTATGACGGTGTTTGCTGCCGCACGCCGCCTGCAACGGAATGGAGCCGGATATCATGGAAAATAGTATAGAACCGTATTTCAGGGCGGAACATATCCGTTCTTTCTGCGGCGCGTTCATGCTTGATGTGTCGTTCAGCTGCTGTGAGCATACCATGACGTGTATTGTGGGGCCGAGTGGCAGCGGGAAATCAACTACATTGAAAATAATTGCCGGTCTGGTAAAACCTGATCCTGCGGCCGGCCTTGCTTCTCACGGTGATGCAGGTCCGGTAATTATGCTCGGCGGCCGGAATATCGCACCGCTTGCGCCTGCAAAGCGCGGAGTGGGTATGGTATTTCAGAAGCCTGTACTGTTCAACCACATGCGGGTAGATGACAACGTGGCATATGGTCTGCGCTGCCGCGGCATGGGACGTAAAGAAAGCCGTGCGCGCGCTGCTGAGCTGCTTGAGCGGTTCGGACTCGGCGGATTCGGAAACAGACTGCCCGAAACGCTTTCCGGCGGAGAAGCTCAGCGCGTCTGTCTGGCGCGGACTCTGATTGTAGAGCCGGCGCTTATTCTGTTTGATGAGCCGCTTTCCGCGCTGGACGCACCGCTGCGTAAAAAACTGGCGGCTGAGATCCGTGAACGCCAGCAGGAGTCCGGTTTTACAGGTATAATGGTCACCCATGACATACACGAAGCCAAGTCAATAAGTGATTATATCATCCTGATCAAAAAAGGCAGGATTACGTGGCAGGGAGCTGCTGATGATTTTCAAGAGGATATGATCTCCTGATATCATTATTCTGCCGATATCCTCGGACATGAGCACAATCAGCCGAACGCACCGGCTGCATCTGCGACCGGTGCGCCGCTTATTACCAGCGCGCTGACCGCGATTCCTGTTGACACGTGTCTATGTAGACAGTATTCAGGTTATTACTTAGGAAACTAAGTATATTAACAGGAAGCAGATCATCTGATGATTTATAAGCGTATAAGCCAGCTGGCGAACATGCAGCGCTGGCTTATAGATAAACTTGCCAGAGGCAAACAGTACAGCGGTACAGAGGAAAAGCTGATTCATTATCTGTTTGAAAACAGCGGAACGCCGACGTACCAGAAAAATATAGAAACGGTTTTCGGTCTGCGTGCTGCCACTGCAACGCAGGTACTTGATTCCCT
>Ga0256405_10006138_pt1 | contig 19636 bp, 14 predicted proteins | sample RumenRJG_02DNA_FD_189096 | JGI IMG/M metagenome (GOLD analysis project Ga0256405, IMG submission 189096) | Bovine rumen microbial communities from Lethbridge, Alberta, Canada - RJG_02 | ecosystem: Host-associated > Mammals > Digestive system > Stomach > Rumen | place: Canada: Alberta... | reverse complement strand
CCTAAAAAATGAATCTGTAAGTTTTTCGACGATTTAAAATTTTTTAAATCTTTCGAAATGTATCGGCGGTAACAAAAGAATTCCCCGGGCGGCCGTTAAACGGTTGCCCGGAGAAACTGAACCCTTTTTGGTTTTGTCAGATAAATTCTAAAGCTTATGGATGTTGTATCTCCCATAATGCCATTATCATGCCAAACTATTAAACAAACCGGAGGGAATCTGAATATCCGGTCTTTACCAATCGTGTTCAACCAATCGTTGAATAGTCCTTTCAAGTGTCTTGTCCGACCTTTCGGCCGGACTTCATTACAAAGAAAGGAAATTCTTTTTGAATAATCAAGCATTTTTGAATAATTTTTCTTCTGTCATCCATCACAATCTGCCCCTCTCCGAAGCCGTTTCCACCCGGGGGTGTTCTTCGAATCGCTCTGTTGGCCTCTCAATAATTATTAATCCTATAGACCTGAAAAATAGCGATTTTGGATATATTAGCGTTCGAAAAGAGTAAAATTTAGTTCAAAAAGTCAAATAAAAAAGTTGTGATTAAGCAAAAAATGTCTTTTCTTTGTGTCCTTAAAACGTTTTTGGCCGAAAGGTCGAAAAAGTTGAACCAAACTTAATCAAAAACATAGCTTATGGGTAAAAAATTTCTAATCACGATGCTTAGCCTGCTCGTCAGCGTGGGCTTGGCGTTTGCTCAGACGCGTACCGTCACCGGTACCGTCACCAGCGCGGAAGACGGCCTCCCGGCCATCGGCGCTTCGGTTATGGTGAAAGGCACCACCATCGGTGCTGTTACGGACGTCGACGGCAAATTCGTCCTGACCGGCGTTCCCGCCAACGCAACGACCCTCGAAATCTCCTCCATCGGTATGATCACCCAGGAGGTGCCGATCCGGGCGACGGTCAACGTCATCCTCGAGACCGACCATGAGACCCTGGAAGAGGCTGTCGTCACCATCGCCTACGGTGCAGCCAAGCGTTCTTCCCTGACAGGCGCCATTGCTTCCGTCAATTCCGAAAAGATCGCCAACCGCCCGACCTCCAACGTGGCTACGGCTCTGGAAGGAACGGTCTCCGGTGTCCAGATCAACAGTACCTACGGAAACCCGGGTTCCGATCCGAGCATCTACATCCGCGGTATCGGTACCATCAATGGTACGACCTCTCCGCTTTATATCCTGGACGGCGTCGCCTACGGCGGTAACATTTCCGACTTGAACCCGGCCGATATCGAGAGCATCTCCGTCCTGAAGGATGCGGCTTCCGCCGCCCTGTACGGCAACCGCGCTTCCAACGGTGTCATCCTCATTACCACCAAGAAGGGTACGCAGGGACGTGTCAACATGACCCTCGACATCAAGCAGGGTATGTACACGCGCGGTATTCCGGAGTATGACCTCGCCAATGCCAACCAGTGGATGGAAATGTACTGGATGGAAATGAAGAACGAGCGTGTCTCCGCAGGCCTGAGCGAAGAGGATGCGGCGGCTTATGCCAATGCGAACCTGATCAAGGACAAGGTCTTCCTGAACATCTACAACAAGAGCAATTCCGAACTGTTCGACGAGAACGGAAAGATTGTTTCCGATGCCAGGATCCTTGACATCTACAAAGAAGACCTCGACTGGTACAAGGTCGGTCTGCGCAAGGGTCACCGCCAGGAATACAACATCAGCGGCAGCGGCGCAACGGATCGCAGCGACTACTATTTCTCCCTCGGTTACCTGGATGAAAACGGTTACGTGACCAACAGCGGTTTCGAACGTTACTCCGCACGTGCCAGCGCCAACATCAAGCCGAACAGCTGGATCAAGGCCGGCCTCAATCTCGCCGCTACGCACCAGAACTATGAAAACACCAACGGCGGATCTTCCAACAGCTACACGAACGTCTTCATGTATGCCCGTCAGATCGCGCCGGTCTATCCTGTCCACCTGCACAATATCTACACGGGCGAATACATCCTGGATGCCGCCGGCAACAAACAGTACGACGGCGGTGAATACGTCGACGAGAACGGCGCCGTCATCAAGACCCGTAACCAGTACGGTGACCGCCATGTCATCTGGGAGAATGAACTGAACAAGGATGTTTCCGTCCGCAATACCGCGAACGCGACGGCTTTCGCCGACATCTATTTCCTGAATGACTTCACCTTTACGGTGACCGGCAACATGAATGTCCGCAACGACATCAACAAGACCTACAACAATGCGGTCATCGGTGACGGCAAGGGCAATCACGGCCGCGGATCCCGTGAAGAGTACACTTACCTCAACTGGCAGGTGCAGGAGCAGCTGCGCTGGAGCCACCAGTTCGGCGACCATGGCCTCAACGCCCTCGTCGGCCATGAGAACTATTCCAACCAGTATCTGTACATGTACGGATACAAGAACACGGAAATCCTGCCGGGCAAGAACACCCTCCGCAACTTTACGGAAATCACCAGCCTGTACGATTACAACGCGTACTACAAGACCGAAAGCTGGCTGGGACGCGTCCGCTACAATTACCAGGACAAATACAATGTGGAAGCTTCCTACCGTCTGGACGGATCTTCCCGCTTCCATCCGGACACCCGCTGGGGTTCCTTCTGGTCCATCGGTGCCAACTGGATGGTTTCCAAGGAACCGTTCATGCAGCCGCTGACCTGGATCAACAGCCTGAAACTCCGTGCCGACTACGGTGAGGTGGGTAACGATGCTTCTGCCGGATACTATGCCTACCAGGCCCTCTACGGATCCAGCCAGAATGCGAACAAGGGTGCCTATTACATCACCCAGCTTGAGGCGCGGGACCTGCAGTGGGAGACCAGTGCTTCCTGGGGCATCGGTATTGAGGCCCGCCTGTTCAACCGCTGGAACCTGAATGTCGAGTACTTCGACAAACGCAACCGCGACCTGATCTTCAACGTTTACAACCCGCTTTCCGCCGGTGCGACCGACAACGGTTCCGCCGTTTCCACGATTGCAAAGAACATCGGTACGATCTCCAACCGCGGTATTGAAATCGAGACGGACTTCGACATCGTCCGCACCCGCGACTGGAGGGTCAATCTCACCGCGAACGCCACCTGGATGGCCAACAAGGTCATCAAGCTTCCGGATGAAAACAAGAAGGACGGTATCATTTCCGGTACGCACCGCATTTACGAGGGCAAGGACCGTTATGCATACTGGCTCTACACCTGGGAAGGTATTGACCAGCTGACCGGCCAGTCCCTGTACCGCTTCAACGACCGTGACTATTTCATCCCGACCTATGATGCCGACGGCAACATCGTCAAGGACGCTGACGGCGCGATTGTGCCGGCCTTCGGTACGCTTGTCGATGAAGACGGCGTTGCCAATACGCAGATGTCCCCGAGCAACTACACGATCATCAACGGCGTGCCGTACGTCTGGAAGACGGCTTATGCTAGAAAGGATTGGCATGGAACTTCCCTGGCCAAGGTTTTCGGCAGCTTCGGCCTGAACCTCAGCTGGAAGTCCTTCTCCCTGAGTTCCCTGTTTACGTACGGTCTCGGCGGCAAGGTCTATGACGGCGTTTATTCCGGTTTGATGAGCATCTCCGGCAACCCGAGCAGCCAGCACGTCGACCTGATGGGTGCCTGGACGGCCGCTCCCGCCGGCATGAAGGAAGATGATCCGCACCGTATCGATCCGAACGGCATTCCGCAGATCAACAGCGCGAAGTACAGCGACAACGATGCAGGCACGACCAGCCGCTGGCTGGTTTCCGGCAACTACCTTGTCGTCAAGAATGTCGCACTCTCCTATCAGTTCCCGAAGCAGTGGGCCAACGCCCTGGATCTCCAGGGAATCGGCCTGAGCGCCACCGTCGAGAACCTGCACACCTTCAGCGCCCGCAAGGGTATGAACCCGCAGCAGGGAATGGGCGGCGGCCAGAGCAACTACCTGGTGACCCCGCGCGTCTACTCTGTCGCCCTCAACGTCCGGTTCTAATCTTAATCGACTATGCATATGAAAAAGAATATTTTTGTTAAAAGTCTCCTGCTGATCGGTGCAGCCTTGCTGACGGTTTCCTGCAGCAAAGAATATCTCGACACGGCTTCGGAGAGTTCCGAATCTCCGGCAACCATTTTCGAGACGACCGATAACGCAAAAATGGCCATCAACGGTATCGCCCGCATGATGACGACCCAGTATCTGGGCTCCCAAGGCATGAACGGCGAGGGAACCATCAAGAACTGGTATGGCAACTACTCCGGAAACGATGCCCAGAAATGCGGTCTGACCGGTTGGGCGCTGCTGATCAACAGCAACCATCATGAGAATCCGGACAGCCAGTATCTGTACTATCCCTGGTTCTATTTCTATAAGATCATCGGAAACGCGAACAGCGTTCTCGCCAACATCGATGGCGCCGACGGCCCGCAGAGCGAACGCGACTTCATCAAGGCCCAGGCCCTCGTCTACCGCGCCTATTCTTACATGATGCTGGTCCAGTTCTATTGCCAGCGTTGGAGCGATAACGCCAATGACGGTATTCCGCTGCGTCTGGATACCTCCACCGGCGATCTCGCCAAGACGCCGACCAAGGGTGTCTACACCCAGATCTATAAGGATCTGGACGAAGCGATCCAGCTCTTCGGCGCTTCCGGTCTGAAACGTGCATCCTCCGAATTCTATCTGCCTGACATCGATGTCGCCTATGCCGTCTACGCCCGTGCCGCCCTCAACCGCGAGGACTGGGAGAATGCGGCGAAGTACGCGGCGCTTGCCCGCAAGGACCACGACCTGATGACGCAGAAGCAGTATATGCAGAGTGGTTTCAGCGTGCCGAACAGCGACTGGATCTGGGGCGTTTATGACGCCGGCGACCAAACCATCTACTACTACTCTTATTTCGCTTACTGCGGTTCCAATTCCAACGCCGGAGCCTGCCGTAACTATCCTTTTGCCATCAGCAAGGAACTGTACGACCAGATCCCGGAAACGGATGTCCGCCGCAGCTTGTGGCTCGCTCCGACTGCGGAAGAAATGGAGGAGACCTATGTAGACAAGGGTGATGGAAAGACCTACCGCTGCATCAGCCGGACCAGCGGTCTTGCCTCCGCCGGCAGTCTCTTCCAGCGCGGTTTGGCCCTCCGTGGAAACGGACTGACCAGCAAGCTCTACTCCACCAGCCAGATCTACATGTACATGCAGTTGAAGTTCCAGGCCCAGGATCTGCCGGGCGTGGGTTCCTTCCATCTGTTCCGTGCCGGTGAGATGGCCTTCATCGAAGCCGAGGCCGACTGCCATCTGAACCGGGATGCGCAGGCGCAGAAGATCCTGGAAGAGGTCAACAAGACCTTCGATGCTTCCTACAGCTGCTCCAAGACAGGCGCCGACCTGCTGAATGAGGTCAAGCTGTACCGCAGGATTCACCTCTGGGGCGAAGGTTACGACTGGTTCGACTACAAGCGTTGGGGCGAACCGATCGTGCGCAAATCCATCGCCAACGGCGGCAGCTGGCATTCCACCTTCGCCATTACGATGGAACCGGCTGAAAAGAACAACTGGACCTTCCTGATTCCGAACCGTGAGAACAACTACAACAAGTTGATCAACCAGTTCGTCGACTAAGGAATCATCGCTCATTGATCGGGGGCGGAACCGCAGGGTTCCGTCCCTTTTTTTTGCATGTTTTTCCGCTCATCGGACCGGAATTGGGGCGGGTTTCAGGCCCAAAAACCCTTGGGAAACGGTCGGGACAGAAATGGACATAAAATTTAAGAAAAACAATTAAAATATTGATATTCAAATAGGCACAATCGCTATAAGGGAGAAGAAACGTACTCTAATCTTATAGCTTATGGGTAAAAAATCTCTAATTCTCCTGATCTCCTTCTTCGTGGGGATCGGAGCTGCATTTGCTCAGAACGTGACCGTGCGCGGCTCGGTGACCGACGCCTCCACCGGCGAAGGAATCCCTGCTGCCTCCATTCTGGTAAGGGGCACCCTGACGGGTACTTCCGCCGATGGCAACGGCCGCTATGAACTGAATGTCCCCGTCGGCAGCACGCTCGAATTCTCCGCCGTCGGTTATGTCACCGTCGCAGAGGCCGTGAACGGCCGCGGTGTCATCAACGTCGAACTCAAGCCGGATGCCGAATTCCTCGACGACGTCATCGTCGTTGCCTACGGTACCGCTTCCCGCGCAGCCTTCACCGGCTCCGCGACCCAGGTCAAGGGCGACGAGATCGCGCGCGTGTCCAATGAATCTCTGGACAAGGGCCTCATCGGCAAGATCTCCGGTGTCCGTATCACCTCCGATAACGGCGACCCGGGTTCCGCTGCCAACATCCAGATCCGTGGCGTAGGCTCCGTTTCCGCTACCACCCAGCCGCTCTATGTCGTTGACGGTATCATCATCGATCCTTCGACCTCCGGCGACGTCGGTTCCGGCTACAGAAGCCTCGGTGTCCTCAACACCATCAACCCGGAAGACATTGAATCCATGACCGTCCTGAAGGACGCGGCCGCCGCTTCCCTGTACGGTTCCCGCGCCGCGAACGGCGTCATCCTCATCACCACCAAAAAAGGCCGCAGCGGCAAGACCACCGTCACCTATACCGGTGAGGTCGGTATCACCCAGCTCGCCAACATGAAGGCCTTCGACATCATGGACGGTCCGACCTTCATGCAGTGGGTCGCCGACTCGTATGACAACTACTATCAGCTCCACGGCTATCCGGCTGGCACCATCAAGGTGGAAGACCTGCAGGCCGACGGATGGTTCTACGATGGCAGCGGCAAGACCAGCACCAAGTGGCAGAACGAGGTCTTCCGCAACGCGACGACCATGAACCACCAGATCGGCGTCAGCGGCGGTAACGACCGCACCCAGATCTACGCCGGTCTCGGCTATACCGACAACCAGGGCGTCGTCCTCGGTTCCCGCTACACCCGTCTGTCCGGCCGTCTGAACGTCGACCACAAGATCAACGACTGGCTCAAGGCTTCCTTCCGCCAGATGCTCTCCTTCAACAAGACCGACGGTTACTCCGACCAAAGCGACCAGGGCCAGGGCTGGGGCAATGCTTCCCCGACTTCCAGCATCTTCCAGCAGGATCCGACCGCACCGCCCTATGACGAGAACGGCGAAATCCTCAACGGCACCTCCTGGTCCGGCACGGTCGACAACCCGCACCTGGCCTTCGAGGAAGATTCCTACGAATATTACAACACCGACGCCACCCGCAGCCTGTCGAACATCGATGTCACCGTCACTTTTGCTCCCTGGCTCTATCTGACCAACAACTTCGGTTACGACTGGATGGACAGCCGCCAGTACCTGTGGTGGGGCCCGACCTCCGTCGACGGCGGTTCCTATAACGGTCTGAAGAGCGAGTATGACAACCAGTCCAAGACCCTGACCAACTCGACGATCCTCCATTTCGACAACACCTTCGGCAACCACAGCGTTTCCGCCCTGGCCGGTTACGAGTATTCCGACCACTACGGCGACTACATCTACGCTTCCACCAGCGACTTCCCGACCGACAAGCTGACGGCCCTTTCCGTCGGCCAGATGAACGGTGCCGCCGGCTCCCCGTCCCGCGCAGTCATGAACAGCTTCCTCGGCAGCGTCAACTACAACTATGCCGACCGCTACTACGCTTCCGCATCTTTCCGTCGTGACGGCAGCTCCCGTCTCGGTCCGAACAGCCGCTGGGCGAACTTCTGGTCCGTTTCCGGTGCCTGGCGCCTGAGCAAGGAAAGCTTCCTCGAAGGCAACCCGCTCTTCTCCGACTTCAAGATCAAGGCTTCCTACGGTACCAACGGTAACCTCCCGGGCGGCTATCTTTCCTACAAGCAGAACTACGCCCTCGGCAACGCCTACGCTGCCGCAGCCGCCATCTACCCGTCCTCCGCGGGCAACGAGAACCTCGGCTGGGAGAAGTCCCAGAACTTCAACGTCGGTTTCGAGTGGAACATGTTCAACCGCGTCACCCTCGGCGTCGAGTACTATAACAAGTACACCAGCTCCCTGCTCTTCCCGTATCCGGCTTCCATCGTGACCGGTTTCAGCAGCTACACCGCCAACATCGGCAACCTGCGCAACTCCGGTGTCGAGGTCGAACTCAACACCACCAACGTCTCCTCCGATGATTTCACCTGGACGACCAACTTCAACTTCACCTGGCAGAAGAACGAGATCGTCTCCCTGCCGGACGGCGAAGACATCTCCTCCGGTGACGGCGGTCTCTACCTGCTCCGCGAAGGCGAGTCCATGTATACCTTCTATCTCCCGGAATACCTGGGTGTCAACAGCGAAACCGGTCTCGGTGAGTTCTGGATCGATCCCGAGGATCATTCCAAGGGCAAGACGAACTATTATACGCAGGCTGGTTCCACCATCCTCGGCAAGGGTCTTCCGGATATCACCGGCGGTATGACCAACACCCTTACCTACAAGAACTTCGACCTCTCCTGCCTGATTTCCTACCAGTTCGGCGGCAGCCTCTTCGACTACATGGAGTACTTCACCGTCAGCGACGGTGTCCGCATGGGCTCCTTCAACCAGCTCGCCAAGGGCGCCGACTACTGGACTCCCGAGAACAAGGACGCCAAGTACCCGATGGTCATCTACGGCAACCCGTACCGTTCCGACCGCTGGTCCTCCCGCCACATCAAGAGCACGGACAACATCCGTCTGCGTGAGATCACCCTCGGCTATACTCAGCCGTTCAAGAAGTTCATCGAGAGCCTCCGCGTCTACGTCAAGGCTACCAACCCGCTCATGATCTGGTCCGCAACCCCGGATGTCGATCCGGATGTGCCGATCAACGGTTACCGTACGGTCGACGTCCCGGCCACCCGCTCCTTCGTCGCCGGTGTCAACATCAGGTTCTAATCATTTAATTCGATTCCGATATGAAAAAGATATTCTACGCTGTATTCGCTCTTGCGGCACTGAGTGCCTGCCAGACCCTCGATCAGGAGCCTTCGACCGCTGTTTCCGCCGAGACTGCCATCGAATCCGTAACGGATCTTTCCTATGCGGTCAACGGTGCTTATTTCCAGGCGACCGGCCGCGGCCAGCTGAACCTGGTCTCCGAACTGGCCATCTATGCTGATGAACTCGGTCCGGACTCCGACGTCCAGAACGGTTCCGGCCAGTATGCCCAGAAGATCCACGAGCGCTCCATCACGGCGCTGGATTCCTGGGGCGCTTACGCTCCGCTTTACCGGGCCATCGCCAGCATCAACAAGGCGCTCCAGAAGGCAGAAGCCCTGGAGGACCAGGATGGTGCCGCCCCGTATATCGCTGAAATGATCGGCATGCGCGGTCTCTTCCACTTCCACCTGGCCACCTTCTTCGCCCCGATCCCGACTTCCGGCAGCGCCAACAAACTCGGTGTCGTCCTTTCCACCGAAGTATATCCGCTGGATTACAAGGGTTCCCGCGCTTCCCTGGACGAGACCTACACCCAGATCATCAAGGACCTGACCACCTATATCAACTCCGGTTACAACAAGGAGAAGATGGACGGCCACCTCAACTACTGGGCAGCCCTCGCGATCCGCGCCCGCGCCTATCTGTACTGGGGCAAGTACGCCGAGGCCCTCGCCGATGCCCAGAAGGTCATCAACGAGTCCCCGTACAAGCTGTACACCCGCGAGAACTATGTTTCCGTCTGGTCCGGCGATGCCGGTGACGAAATCATCCTGCAGTACGCCCAGGACGACAACTACAACGCCCAGCGTTACGCTCCGGGTTACTACACCCACCCGGACGGCTATACCGAGTACCTGGTCACCAAGGAATTCTATGACCTCATGAAGTCCAATCCGGACGACATCCGTTCCGAACTGGTCGGCTATCGCCAGGGCAAGGGTCCCGAGGGTCCGTATCCGCTGAAGTACCCGGGCAAGACCGGTTCCTCCGTTCCGCTGTATTCCCACAGCGTCAAGGTGGTCCGTCTCGCCGAGATGTACCTGATCGCCGCCGAGGCCGCCCTCAAGACCTCCGGTGCCAGCGCTGCGGTTCCGTACCTCAACGCGCTCCGTCAGACCCGTATCGCGAACTACCAGGACGCAACCACGACCGACATCGACGACATCCTGCTCGAGCGCCGCAAGGAACTCTTCTCCGAAGGCCAGATCGCTTTCGACTTCTGGCGCAACGGCAAGTCCGTCAAGAGCGGTATCGCGACCTACGGTCCGGACCACTACCAGAATGTCCTCCCGATTCCGAAGGATGAGATCGACATCTGCGGTGAGGACGTCCTCCAGCAGAACCCGGGTTATTAATCCGAGCCTATATAATTGGGAGAGGCTGACCTTGCGGGCCAGCCTCTCTTTTCTGTTTTTCCTTACAAAAGGATCGCGGTTAGAATTATGCTTCGAGCGCTCCGCCTTCGAGATCCAGGATTTCAGCCGTGATCTTCGCCTGGCGGGACTTGTTGTATTCGAGGGAGAGTTGCTGCAGGAGGTCGTTGCCGTTGTCCGTAGCGGTCTGCATCGCCACGGTCCGGGCCGCATGCTCCGCGGCGACCGTGTCCAGCAGGACGGTATAGACTTTCAGCAGCAGGACCTTCGGCAGAAGCAGGTCGATCTGGGTTTTCCGGTCCGGCTCGATGATATAGTCGGGACCCAGGTCGTCATTTTGCGCAGAAGGAACGTCCAGGCCGGTGTCTTCCATCGGGAGATAGGTCTCCCGGACGGTCGGCTGGCTGGCCGTGGACTTGAAATGGTTGTAAATCAGTTCGACCTTGCCGAAACGGCCGTCGGCATACCCGTCCATCAGTTCCTGTCCGATGGCGGCGGCTTCGGCGTAATTCGGGTGGGAGGATAGCCGGGTATAGTCCGCCGGAGAGGGGTATCCCAGCTTGCGCATGGCATCCGCCATCTTCCGGCCGATGCTGTAGACGGTCAGCGGAACGCCCGCGGCTTCGTACTCCCGAACGACCTTGGTCGCTTCCCGGATGGCGTTGGCGTTGAAGGCCCCGCACAGGGAAGAATTGGAAGAGAAGCAGACCAGGGCGACGCCCCGGGGCTTCCGGTCTTCTTCCGCCATTTCCGGCTTCCGGAAGGAAAGGGTCTCCCCTTCCAGCAGGTCGCACAGGATGCGGCGCAGACCTTCCTGGTACGGCAGCATGTTCCCGATGGCTCCCTGCGCCTTGCGAAGCTTGGCGGAGGCAACCATCTTCATCGCTGAAGTGATCTTCAGCGTGCTGCTGACCGACGCGATCCGGCCCTTGATTTCCTTCAGCGATGCCATTTATTCCTTAAAGTGGGCGGCGATGGCCGCCGCTTCGGTTTCAATTGTCTGGGTAATGGTTTCGTCCAGTTTGCCGGCAGCCAGCGGATCCAGCACGTCTTCCTGGTGGAGGCCGCGCATGTTGGCCAGGAACATCTCCTGGAACTCGCGGACCTTATCGACAGGGATGTCCTGCATCAGCGCATGCGTGCCGCAATACAGGATGGCGATCTGCTCGCCGACCGGCATCGGGCTGTATTGGGGCTGGATGAGGAGCTGGTTGTTCTTGCGGCCCTTGTCGATGGCCATGGCCGTCACCCGGTCCATGTCCGAGGAGAACTTGGAGAAGGACTCGAGTTCATTGTACTGGGCCTGGTCGATCTTCAGGGTACCGGCGACTTTCTTCATGGACTTGACCTGGGCGCTGCCGCCGACACGGGAGACGGAGATACCGACATTGATGGCCGGGCGCATGCCCTGGTTGAAGAGGTTGCTCTCCAGATAGATCTGGCCGTCGGTGATGGAGATCACGTTGGTCGGGATATAGGCGGAGACATCGCCCGCCTGGGTCTCGATGATCGGCAGGGCGGTCAGCGAACCGCCGGCCTTGACTTTCCCTTTCAGGGACTCCGGCAGGTCGTTCATCTGCTCGGCGACTTCCTGCTGGTCGATAATCTTCGCGGCCCGCTCCAGCAGACGGGAGTGCAGGTAGAAGACATCGCCCGGATAGGCCTCGCGGCCGGAAGGGCGGCGGAGGATCAGGGAAACTTCACGGTAGGCCACGGCCTGCTTGCTCAGGTCGTCGTAGACCACGAGGGCCGGGCGGCCGGTATCGCGGAAGTATTCGCCGATGGCGGCGCCGGCGAACGGCGCATAATATTGCAGCGCGGCCGGGTCGGCGGCGGTGGCGGCAACGACGATGGTGTAGTCCATGGCCCCTTTGGCGCGAAGGGTTTCCACGATGTTCGCCACGGTGCTGCCTTTCTGGCCGACGGCCACATAGATGCAGTAGACCGGCTTCCCTTTCAGGAATTCGCTGCGCTGGTTGATGATCGTATCGATGGCGATGGCGGTCTTTCCGGTCTGGCGGTCGCCGATGATCAGTTCACGCTGGCCGCGGCCGATCGGAATCATGGCGTCAATGGCCTTTAAACCGGTCTGTAACGGCTCGTTGACCGGCTGGCGGAAGACGACCCCGGGAGCCTTGCGTTCGAGCGGCATCGGGGTCAGATCGCCGTGGATGCGGCCCATGCCGTCCAGCGGATTGCCGAGCGGGTCCACGACGCGGCCGACCATGGCCTCGCCCACCGGGATGGAAGCGATGCGGCCGGTACGCCGCACGTCCATGCCTTCCTTGACCTGGTCCGTCGGACCGAGGAGGACGGCACCGACATTGTCCTGTTCGAGGTTCATGACCACGCCCATGACTCCGCCCGTGAATTCGAGGAGTTCGCCCGCTTCCGCGCCGGCCAGGCCATAGATGCGGGCCACGCCGTCGCTGACTTGCAAGACCTTTCCTACCTCTTCATACTTTACCGAGATGTCGATGGCCTCGAGCTGCTCGAGCAGCACGTCGGAAATCTCACTCGGCCTGATATTGTTCTGCGCCATTATACGATACGTTTGTTCTTGTTGGTAAATTGGTTCAGCAGTTTCTCCAACTGCGTGCGGACGCTGGTGTCCACCCGGAATCCGTCCACGGTGAGAACCGCTCCCCCGATCAGGGACGGATCGACTTTCTCGTCCAGCAGGACGGTCCCTCCGACCCGGCGGGAGGCTTCCTTGCGGATGCGGTCTTCCACTTCCGGCGTAACCGGTACCGCCGTCTCCAGCGTGGCGAAATACACGTTCCGCGACCGGTAATACTGGTCGATGAAGTCGTGCAGGATCAGCCGGAGGTCACCGATCCGGCCGTTTTCTTCGACGAGCACCAGGAACCGTTTCAAGCCGTCCGCCATGGTTTCCATGCCCAGGGCGGACTGCAGCAGCTGCATTTTCTCCGCGGCCGAGATGGCGGCGGGATCCTCCAGGACCGGCTGCAGGCCGGGCACTTCGCCCAGCGCCTTTTCGAGGATCATCGCCTGCAGGCACACCCGTTCCGCGTCGCCGTGGGCGGCGACGTACCGGCAGAGTGCGCGGGCGTAACGGGATGCGATGATGCCTGTATTCATACGTGTCAGTCTTTCGGGGCGGCCGCCTCATCCACGAGGCGGTCCAGATACTGCATCTGCGCCTCGTCGGTCGAGAGATCCTTGCGGATGACTTTCTCCGCGATTCCGACCGACAGGCGGGCGACTTCCAGCCGGATGTCGCGCAAGGCGGATTCCTTCTCGGCAGCGATCTCCGTCCGGGCCTTTTCCAGCAGTTTGTCGGCCCGCTGGGCGGCCTCTTCCTCCGCCTTGGCGATAATCGCCGCGCGGGACTGGGTCGCTTCCTTGAGGATGCGGTTCTGCTCGAGCCGTGTCTTTTCGATCAGTTCCGCCTGTTCCCGGGCGAGGTCCTGCATCCGTTTCTCGGCTTCCTGCGCCAGTTTCAGACTTTCGTCAATATGCGCGGAACGCTTCTCCACCATGTCCGTGATGATCGGGAAACCAAACTTCCACAGGATGAAGAAAACGATACCGAAGATGATGACCATCCAGAACAGGAGGCCGCTGTCCGGAGTAACGAGGTTCATGTCTTACTTGATGAAGATAGCCAGGAGGCAGACGATGATGGCAAACAGGGCGGCACCTTCAATCATACCGGCGGCGATGATCATGCTGGTACGCATGTTGCCGGCGGATTCCGGCTGACGGGCGATGGCTTCCATGGTGGATTTGCCGATCTGGCCGATACCGAAAGCGGCGGCGAATGCCGCGATGGCGGCGCCGAAAGCGGCGGCGACTTTGCCGAGGACTGCGTTGGCAGCGACTTGAAGAAGAATCATACTGATCATAACTCTATCATTTAAATTGTTTGTTTCCGTTTATTCTCCATGCTGCCGGGAAAGCCCGATGTAGATGGAGGAAAGCATCGTGAACACGTAGGCCTGGATGAAGGCGACCAGGCATTCCAGCATGTCCAGGAAAACCCCGAACAGCACCGAGACGACGCTCATCGATCCGAACAGGAGCGGGCCGTACTTCGCCATGATGAAGATGACGCAGACGATCGACAGGATCATGATATGGCCCGCCAGCATGTTGGCGAAGAGTCGGACGGTCAGCGACAACGGTTTCATCAGCGCGCTGAACACCTCGATGACCGGCATGATCGGCTTCAGGAAGCCGGGCACGTCGGGGTTGAAAATATCCTTGTAGTAGTGTTTCGTTCCGAAGAGGTTGACGGTGAAGAAGGTGCAGAGGGCCAGCACCATCGTGACGGCGATGTTGCCGGTCAGGTTCGCCCCGCCCGGGAAGAACGGAACGATCCCGAGGAAATTGTTCAGCAGGATGAACAGGAAGACCATGCACAGGAACGGCGAATAGCGCCGGTAGTCTTCTTCCCCGATGTTTTCGCGGGCCATGTCGTGGACCATCATGACGAGGGGCTCCATGAAGGCGGCGATGCCGCGCGGGGCCTCCTTGAGGGCGTCGTGGCGACGGTACCACCGGGCCGTCAGCAAGACGATCAGCAGCAGCAGGGCGCAGCTCATCATCAGCGAAAGGACGTTCTTGGTGATGCTGATATCGAAGGGACGGGTGCCGTCCGACTCCACGATCTTGCCGCTGTCGGCATCGATGTGGAAGCCCTGGTAGGCACCATGTTCCAGATGGTGCGACGAGAAGACGTGCCAGCCGGTCGTCTTGCTCCGGACGATGACCGGCAGCGGGATCGCGATGGATTTTCCGCCCCAGTCCGTGATATGCCACTCGTAGGAGTCGCCGATATGCCCGAAGATCACTCCGGGGACATCGATGTCCTCTTCCGCTTCCTGCGCCCGAAGGGCCGGGCCGGGAAGCATCAGCAGGCAGATCACTATGTACCAGAACTTTCTCATGGCTCTACATAGACAGATACGGTATTGTCCAGCACGCGGACGAAGCCGGACCGGATGGCCAGGCTCTGCTCCTTCCCGTCTTCCGGCATCCAGCGGACGAGCCCCTGCTCCAGCGAGGTGATCAGCGGAGCATGGTCTTTCAGGACCTGGAACGGGCTGACCGTGCCGGGCAGCGTGACGCTGTCGACCTGCAGGTCCGCCACGGTCGCTTCCGGGGTGATGAGAAGAAGGTGGATCGGTGCCATGGCTATTTCACTTGCGCGAGGATGGCCTCGCCTTTCTTGATCGCGTCCTCGATCGTACCGACATTGAGGAAAGCCTGTTCCGGGAGGTGGTCGACTTCGCCGTCAAGGATCATGTTGAAGCCACGGATCGTGTCTTCGATATCGACCATGACGCCCGGGACGCCGGTGAACTGCTCGGCGACGTTGAAGGGCTGGCTGAGGAAGCGCTGCACGCGGCGGGCGCGGTTGACGGTCAGTTTGTCTTCGTCGGAGAGTTCGTCCATGCCGAGGATCGAGATGATATCCTGGAGTTCCTTGTTGCGCTGGAGGATCTGCTTGACCCGCTGCGCGGTATCGTAATGCGCCTGGCCCACAATGTTCGGGTCGAGGATGCGCGAGGTGGATTCGAGCGGATCGACGGCCGGATAGATGCCCAGTTCCGTGATCTTGCGGCTCAGGACGGTCGTCGCGTCGAGGTGGGAGAAGGTCGTGGCCGGAGCCGGGTCGGTCAGGTCGTCCGCCGGGACATAGACAGCCTGGACGGAGGTGATGGACCCGTTCTTGGTGGAGGTGATCCGCTCCTGCATCTGGCCCATTTCCGTGGCCAGGGTCGGCTGATAACCGACGGCGGAAGGCATGCGCCCGAGCAGGGCGGAGACTTCGGAGCCGGCCTGGGTAAAACGGAAGATGTTGTCGATGAAGAAGAGGATGTCCTTCGGGCCGGCGCCGCTGTTGGCGTCACGGAAGGATTCGGCGAGGGTCAGGCCGCTGAGGGCGACGCTGGAACGGGCGCCCGGCGGTTCGTTCATCTGGCCGAAGACCATGGCGACCTGGCTCTTTTCGATTTCTTTCCGGTCGACCTTGGAGAGGTCCCAGTGGCCTTCTTCCATGGATTTGAGGAATTCGTCGCCGTAGCGGATGACCCCGGATTCAATCATTTCACGGAGCAGGTCGTTGCCCTCGCGGGTACGTTCGCCGACGCCGGCGAAGATGGAGAATCCGTTGTGTTTTTTCGCAATGTTGTTGATCAGTTCCTTGATGAGGACGGTCTTGCCGACGCCGGCGCCGCCGAAGAGGCCGATCTTGCCGCCCTTGAGGTAAGGTTCCAGCAGGTCGATGACCTTGATGCCGGTGAAGAGGACCTCCTGTGAGGTGGTCAGGTCTTCGAATTTCGGGGGTTCCCGGTGGATCGGCAGGGAACCTTCCGGGCTCATCTCGCCCAGTCCGTCGATGGCTTCACCGGTCACGTTCATGACACGTCCGCGGATCTGGACGCCGGTCGGCATGGAAATCGGGGCGCCGGTACAGGTGGCTTCCAAGCCACGGCGCAGGCCGTCGGTCGAATCCATGGCCACACAGCGGACGGTGTCCTCGCCGATGTGCTGCTGCACTTCGATGACGAGCCGTTTTCCGTCGGGGCGGACCACGGTAAGGGCATCATGGATGCTGGGTAACTGACGGGCGGCGAGATCCTCGTCGAAATCGAAATGGACATCGACCACCGGGCCGATGATTTGTGAGATATGTCCTGTAATCTGCGGCATGCTGAACGGTTTTCTACGGTTCACGGCTCCCCTGGAGCCGATTCATGCAAATATAGCAAAAATCTTCCCGTTCTGTTCCGAATCCGGCCAAAACAAGCCGCCTGTCCGTCCGATGTTCCTCCTTTCGAACAATTCAGGCGGCATCTTGACAAGCGAAAAGGGGCCGACCTTTCGGTCAGCCCCTTTCAGCTTTGCGCATCAGGAAGTCTTATTTGAGCTTCTTGTAACCATAGCGAGCCTCGCCTTCGAGTTCGATTTCGATCTTCATGAGGCGGTTGTACTTCGCGATACGGTCGGTACGGCTGAGGGAACCGGTCTTGATCTGGCCGCTGTTGGTAGCGACGGCGATGTCGGCGATAGTGGTGTCCTCCGTCTCACCGGAACGGTGGGAAGTGACGGTGGTGTAACCGTGACGGTGGGCCATCTCGATCGCGTCGAGGGTCTCGGTCAGGGAACCGATCTGGTTGACCTTGATAAGGATGGAGTTGCCGGCGCCCATTTCAATACCCTTCTGGAGGTACTTGACGTTGGTCACGAAGAGGTCGTCACCGACGAGCTGGCAGCGGCCGCCGATCGCCTTGGTGAGCTTCACCCAGCCTTCCCAGTCTTCCTCGCTGAGGCCGTCCTCGATGGAGTCGATCGGGTACTTGGTGATGAGCTGCTCGAGGTAAGCGATCTGCTCCTCGGAGGTGAGCTTCTTGCCGTTCGGATCCTTCTTCTTGCCATCCTTGAGCTGCTTGTAGTCATAGTAGAAGGTGTCACCCTCCTTGAAGCAGAACTCAGAAGCGGCGCAGTCCATGGCGATGGTCACATCCTTGCCCGGCTCGTAACCGGCGTTGCGGATGGCCTCCATGATGCAGTCGAGGGCGTCGTCGATGCCGTTGAGCTTCGGAGCGAAACCGCCTTCGTCACCGACAGCGGTGCTGAGGCCGCGGCCCTTGAGCACCTTCTGAAGGGCATGGAAGACTTCGGCGCCGATGCGGACAGCTTCCGCTTCGCTGGTAGCGCCGACCGGACGGATCATGAACTCCTGGAAAGCGATCGGAGCGTCGGAGTGGGCGCCGCCATTGATGATGTTCATCATCGGGACCGGGAGGACATAAGCGTTGGTACCGCCGATGTAGCGGTAAAGCGGCATGCCGAGGTATTCGGCAGCAGCCTTTGCAACGGCGAGGGAGACACCGAGGATGGCGTTGGCACCGAGGTTGCTCTTGGTCGGAGTTCCGTCGAGCTCGAGCATGGTCTTGTCAATCGCACGCTGGTCGAAAGCGGACATGCCGATGATAGCCGGGGCGATCTTGTCGTTGATGTTGGCAGCGGCCTTGAGGACACCCTTGCCACCATAACGCTTCGGATCACCGTCGCGAAGCTCGAGAGCCTCGTTCTCACCGGTAGATGCACCGGACGGAACAGCTGCTACACCTTTGACACCAGACTCGAGGGTAACTTCAGCCTCGATCGTAGGATTGCCTCTGGAATCGAGGATTTCCCTACCCGTTACTTGAATGATTCTCATTGTATAAAAGATTTAAGAAATTGTTTTCCAATCCGCAAAGTTAGCGATTTCCCAAGACATACGCAATAGGGATTCCACGTCTCCCCGCGGCGAGCCTCCCGCTACAGCGGCCTGACGACCTTGATGCCCGTAATGGATTTCCGGGAAAGCGCATACTCTGCGATGCTCATCGGATCGACCATGACCTTCCCGGCCGTCTGGGAAGCATGGATGAACCCGACGACGGGACGCAGGGCCGCCTTTCCGGGATCCGGCCGCCGGGGCGGCTGGATGCAGGCGATGGCCATATGGCTGACGTCCAGGCCTTCCACGCTGGTCGTAAAGAAAATGATGTCCCCGTCCCGGATATCCCTCTCGATCTCCCGGATCCTGTCTTTCGGAACATAGCAGAACGGCCTGGCGCTCAGCCGGGGCTCGACCTCGTCGCGGATGATCCGCAGATCTTCCTTCGATTCCGCGTCCGCACGGGAGAGGGCGTCGTAACTGCCCGGATGGGTGGACATGAAACGGATCGTGCGGGAGACCTGCGTGCCGCCGATTTCCAGCGAAATGTCTTTCACAATACCGGCCTCTTCCGCATGCAGGATCCACTCCGAGGCATAATGCAGCCGGTCCGCGTAACGTTCCACCTTGTCTCGGTACCGCAGGGCTCGGACGCAGTCCCGGAACGCGCCGCGCCCGGCATCCGCCATGCGGCGAGCCAGGCAATACTCCACCAGGGTCATGCAGTCTACGCGGGCCGTATCGACAACCAGCCGCTCCGGAGAGACCTCCAGCACATGCTCGACATAAGGCTGCCCAAGATAACGCCGCGCATAGAAATCCAGGGATTGCGGCTGGGCCTGGACGAGGAGCGTTGCCGCCAGACCGGCGAAAAGGACAAGAAGGGTTCGCTTCATACTGCTTCAGATCGATTGCTCTCCCCTTCCGCTGCAAAAACCCCGCCGCTGCGCCCTCTGTATACAACGAAAGGACCCGGCCAACTTCTGTTGGTCGGGTCCTCAAAAAACGGCGGCTACCTACTCTCCCACCTGGTGGGGCAGTACCATCGGCGATGGTGAGCTTAACTTCTCTGTTCGGAATGGGAAGAGGTGGATCCTCACCGCTATAACCACCGCAATATATTACTTGAGAGATAACAACTTCAATAACT
>Ga0256405_10006137_pt1 | contig 19637 bp, 18 predicted proteins | sample RumenRJG_02DNA_FD_189096 | JGI IMG/M metagenome (GOLD analysis project Ga0256405, IMG submission 189096) | Bovine rumen microbial communities from Lethbridge, Alberta, Canada - RJG_02 | ecosystem: Host-associated > Mammals > Digestive system > Stomach > Rumen | place: Canada: Alberta... | reverse complement strand
TTTTCAACTGTTTCACATTACGGTAACACTCACAGTTTAGGCAAAGCATGAGCTTTCCATCTTTTTCTTCAACAACAGGTACTGCGGAATAAATGCGGCGTTCAAAGCACTGCGGAATAAAAACAGGAGTAAGTACATTACAAGAATTTACATATATCTCGTTCCTGCATTTCTTCTTTTCTCGCTCTATAAGGACACGGTAATCATCTCCGCCGTCCCACGGGTTTTCGTATGGTGCTTCTCCCTTTACCATTATAGGGGAGAAAAGTTTGAGTTTTATGAATTTCATAGTTGACCTCCAGTTATAAAGAAAGACCGCTGAGTTCTTTATCAGCGGTCTGTTCCTCTGTTTCTTCTGTTGTAACGGTTATCTCAGGCTGAAGTGGTATATCAAGATTGTTCACCTCGACAGCCTTTATGTCAGGCTTGGTTCGCAGAATTTCCACGACTGAATCGCGTATTAATTCTTTTATATCGTCAAAATCGTATAAAAGCTCTTTAAGGACATCTTCGACAGTGAACTCTCTGTTACCGAGATGTGCGAAGGTCGCTATCCTGTCTGCGACACTTGATATGGTATTAAGAAGCCTTTTTTCGCTTTCTGTAATGGGAGCTTTAACTGTTTGAAGCTCTATTGGGTGATTCTTTTCTATTTTTGGCGGAGCAATTAACTCCCTATACAGCTCTGAGATAGTTTCAGCGCAGCTTTCACAAATCCTATCATACATTTCATCGGAATTTCCTTTAGAGACATAGGTCAGCAAATCATTTAGCTGTCCGATATTATCATGCAGTATTATTCTTGAAGCTATTTCGTTATCGAGCTTATCCTTTGCAAATATCTGTACCTCATACCCGATATCATTATGATTCGAGAGGTTTATCGACTTCAAAGGAACATTCAGTCCGATGCGCGAAAGCTGATTTTTAAGACTTTCACTGTCTTTAGGAAGTCTCGTAAACATTGTTTTCTTCTCATATTTAATAAGTATACCTATCAAATTATCTCTCCTTACATGGCAAGACCAAGAAACTCGTCCTGTTCTTCACATTGTTCTTCTGATATTGTTTGAAGCTCAGTATCTATGGCATCACATATCGTCCTCGCAGTCTCCTGTATCTCATTAAGGAAGCGGTTGAGCTGTTCAAGCTGCTTTCCCTGACTCCATGAGGCTATATATGGAAAGCTGTAGTCACTTGTGTCGATACCGTACCTTGAAGCCACGATATATGCCACAGATTCAGCCTGTACTTCCTTATCACTTCGGGTAGAGTTGGCAGTCGGGAGCTTTTTATCGGGATCGTGCAGCAGGGCGTGAGCGCATTCGTGAATGGCAGTCTTAATGGCTTGTGCACCGCTGAGATTCTCTTGTATTACTATACGCTGTTCGCCGTAGCTGTAATATCCCTTTGCTCCGCTGCTGATGTCCTCGAAATCCACAGGTATTCCAGTTATATCATGAACAGCATTAATTACAGCTTCAACGTGTTCGTCCTCAACAGTCTCATTCAGCTCATGGACGTATTCGGGAATAGGCTCGCCACTGGTCTGAGATACGTCAAAGACATACACCTTTTTGAAGCCGATTGAGGTTTGTTCGACCTCGACCTTTTCCTTTTTCTCAGTTCCGTCGGCGTTGTATACCTGATTACCGCTGCTGTCCTTGACAGGCTGTTCCTTAAGTTCTTTGCTCTTGAAGGACATCGGGGCGAGTATCGCTATGCCTTTTTCTCCTTTGTTGACAGTCCTGCCTAGCTCCTTCCACTTGCCAAACGCCGCCACAAGACTTGCATCGGGCTTCTGAAGCATAATCAGAATACAATTGCCTGCGGAGTAATTCGTGAACTTACTCATATACCGCAGGCACTCCTTGTAACTGTCAGACTCGAATACAGCCTTAACGCCTTCATCGATCTTCTTGAATAGGTTCTTCATTTCCTCACGCTTTTCAGCTTTATATTCAGCTTTCTGCTGCGGAGTGAGCTTTTTCTTCCATGCCGTATTATCGACCTCCTTGTCTAATAAAAGTATTTATATATGCAAAAAAGCCGACTCTGTATGGCTTCTGTTAGAAACCAACAAAATCGGCTTTGAAATCGGTTGAAAATTCTATATTCGGTTTTCGGCTGTTTTCTGAGCTTTCCCGTACTTTTATTCCTGACCGTCTTTGTATCAGCTCTCAAAACTCCTTTTGGCGCGTTCGAGTCGTATTTTTACGGTTTGGGATCTACGGTAACACATAAAAAATTTTTGCTCTTTGTAACGCAAAAGCTCCCGAAAAATCGGGAGTTTTTGGCTTGGGATCTATTTTGTAACATAGATATGGAGCTGATGATCGGACTTGAACCGACGACCTACGCCTTACCAATCCGAGAGGGGGCTTTTTACAGATTTTTACAATTGTTTATAGTTGACTATAAATAGAGAAAAACAGACGATTTGCCTTTTGCGGTTTTTAGTCAATTTTAGCTGGTTTTTGCAGTAACTATGACAGAAGTATGACACTTTTTCGGGGGCTTCTACTGCTATAATTCGTCATTTCGTAAAAACACTATGACACTTTTTATAAAAAAGGACTCTCCACGCCGGAAAGTCCCTTTTCTGTTATCCTGTTTTCTGTATTTTATGCGGTTCAGCCTGCTCCTGAGCCGTTTTTTTATGGGTGATAAACATATCCTGCAAGATATTTCCTGCCGCCTCGTCTGCCTCAGCAACGCAGTGCAGATACTTGTTTGTAGTTGTAATATCGCCGTGACCGAGCCTCTGCTGTACTGTTTTAATATCAGCGCCGCCGTACAGTAAGAGAGTTGCTGAGCTATGGCGGAGACTGTGAAACTTCTTATGTTCGAGACCGTGCTTTGCAAGGAACTTCCTGAATTGAGCAGTCGGAGTGTGAGGGTGCATAATTTCGCCGTTATCCTGAGTAAAGAGCCAGCCGCCCTCTTTCCAGTAAGTACCGAGCCTCTGAGCCTCTCTGAACTTCTCAGCCTGAAGCTGCTTTACAAGCTCAATACAATATGGGTTCAGGGTAATTGTTCGGGTTTCAAAGTCTTTCGGAGGCTTTGTCCTTACCGGCTCACCTTTGAGCTTATAAGCTGAGCGCTCAACGGTCATTTTGCAGGTATCATAATCAAAGTCGGTGAATTTCAGACCTACAAGCTCACCGCAGCGGCAGCCGGACGTTATTGCAAGCCATATAAGCACCTTGAACTGTAAAGGCTCACTCTCCAAGCAGTCAAGCATTTTCTGAGCAGCCTGTTTGCTGAATATCTCAATTTTCGGAGTCTGAACTTTCGGCAGAACGAGCTTTTTTGAGTCCGCCGGATTGGCTGCTATTATATCAAGCCTTACAGCCGCCGAGAGTATACTTTGCAGAACGGTCAGCTTACGGCGGATAGTAGCCGGAGAGAGTTTCGGGTTATCGGTATCGGGAGAACCGTCTTTCCTCTGCTTAACATCGCCTTGCAGCTGATTGACAAAAGCCTGAACGTGTGCAGGTCTCAGTTCTGACAGCTTTATGTGACCGAGTGCAGGGACTATAACATTATCAATAGTTCTCTTGTATTCAACGAATATTCGGGGAGAGAGAACGCCCTGCTTCACTTCAAGATACATCGGTATGAACTCAGACAGTTTCAAGCCTCTCTGAGAGCCTGCAAGACCGTTTTTAACCTGCTCCTCAAACTGGGCAGCGGCAGTCTGAGCAGCTTTCTGAGCCTGTTTTTCAGTCATACCGCGAGGAACTTTCCAAGTCATAGTTTTGAAGCGCTGTTTGCCGTCAACGCCCACGCCGTCAGATACTCTTACTCTGAAACTAATGAGCTGACCGTCTTTATTTCTGTTTTCCTTTATCGTCATTGCTTGCCCTCCAGTCGAAAGAATTGTAGATGTTTTCCGTTATCCTTGAAGCTCTGTATCTGAGCATATCGCACTTATCATCAATATCAATGCGCTCTTTTGTTTCAGTCTTTATAAACTGTTCACTCTCGTTCTGCAAGCTCCTGAGAGTGAGAAGAAGATCATAAAAAGCCGTATTGATAAGCAGCTCGTTCAGCGGCTCTGTTATTCTTTTGCCATGAAACGACTGAACCACTTTCAGGCTTTCAATTGCAGGCTGAGAAAGCCCGGTATACTTCATTCCTGCCTGCAAATCCTCATTGACTGTGGGATTTGGAGAAAGTCCTGTGATATAGTCAGCAGACACACCGAACAGCTCACAGAACTTATATAGTATATCTGTTTCAATCTTTCTTTTACCGTTTTCATACTGGCTCAGAGCAGCTCTTGATATACCGAGCATTTCCGCACATTCAGACTGCTTGACATTTCCTCTTATAGCCTTTATCCTTTTGCCTGTTTCTGTGACATCGAACATTAAAAATACCGCCTTTGTCTATGTTTGTTACATCTATTGATTTTTACGATTGTTTACACTATAATGATAATGTAAACAATCATCGTCATAATGATTATAGCATACTGATGATGATTTGTCAATAGCCAATTGAAAGGAAGTGATACAATGTTCAATCAGGATTTGAGAGCCTATGCAAAGCAGAAAGGTGTGAAGCTGTGGCAGATAGCAAAGTTCAAGGGTATATCTGAACCGACTATGACACGTCTGCTCAGGAAAGAACTTTCCGCCGATGAAAAAGCGGACTTTCGCCGTATCATCAACGAGCTTGCAGGTCAGCAGGCATAAAAAAGCGCCGTACTGCCGCAAACAGTAAGGCGCAAAGCAAATACTCCCAATAGCTACAACGAAAGCACCTGCCTGCTCCTATTATAACATAAAGGGAAAGCAGGTGCAATGACAATTATTAATTCTTTGTAAAACTTTTCTGTTATTCAATGGTTTTACATTGAAAAAACGTGATTTTTTACCCCTTTATGAAAGGAGTTGTTAAACTATGATAAACAACGATAATTTACCGGTAATGCTGACAGTCAATCAGACTGCTGAAACTTTCGGCATTGCAAAACATCACGCCCGGCAGCTTGCTCTCACCGGAAAGGTCAGGGCTGTAAGAGCCGGAAACAAAATTCTCATCAACAGGGACAGCGTGAGCGAATACTTCAACAGCTGCACTCTTACCGATGAAGAGCCGGAGCAGGTCGGTGTTTTCAAGCCTGTTCCTGCTAAGCTGAGGTGAAAGCTTTGGAGCTGACAAGAGATAATTTTCTGATGTATTCACAGCAGTACATTGAACGCATACTTATGAAAAGCGACCTGAGAGAACGTGCAGCGGAGTTCTCCAATGTTATGGAGCGTGCAAGGGAGTTCGGACTTGAACAGCAGACCTCAGAGCTTGCAGTCAGCATAGCAATGGAATTTAACGAGCCGGAGCTGTGGGAGCTGCCGGAACAGTTTGAGAAGCAGATACAGCTTTCGCCGTTCCCTGTTGACAGCCTCCCGGAAACACTTTCCGCCTATCTGAAAGCCGTGTGCGGATTTGTTCAGGTAACGCCGGAAATGGGAGCGCTGCCGCTGCTCTCTGTGCTGTCGCTGTGCTTGCAGGGAAAGGCAGTTGTGAAATATCCGGCAAATTCCCACACCGAACCGCTGAACCTCTACACGCTGACGGTATCACCGCCGGGAGAGAGAAAGAGCGGTACATTCAAGGCGCTTATGCAGCCGGTCGTGAAGTATGTGCAGAGATACAACGAGATACACGCTCTCGATCTCGAGCAGAACAGAGCCGAGAGGGCTTTCCTTGAACGTCAGAGACAGACTGCTATGAAAGGCAGAACTGCAAACCTTGAACGAGTTCAGGAGCTTACAAAGCAGCTCAGCGAGACAGAGGAGCTTCACGCTCTGAGACTCACCGCCGCAGATGTTACGCCGGAGGCTTTAGCGTGGGAGATGTTCCAGCAGAGCGGCAGAATGGCTGTTATGGACGATGAGGGCAGCGTTTTTGACACGCTCTCAGGTATCTACAATACCGGACAGGCTAATATAAATCTGTTCCTGAAAAGCTATGACGGCTCACCGCACACCATACTCAGAAGAACGAGCGACAGTATTTCACTTGACTGTCCATTGCTCACAATGGGTATAATGACACAGCCGCAGCAGTTCCGGCAGGCTATGGCTACCCCTCAGTTCTCAGGGCGTGGACTTGTTCAGCGCTTTCTCTATTCGTTCCCGGAGGGCAGAGCAGGTCAGCAGACCTATACAAGCAGCGATATACCGCAGGGCGTTCAGAGAGCCTACAACGAGCTTATAGAGCGCCTGCTGAGACTTCCTGCAAGTGATACAGTCATTGTCCACGACAGGGAGAGCTATGACTATTTTCAGGGCTATTTCGAGCTGTTGCAGGATAAGATGAAGCCGGACGGAATGTTCGGGAATATGAAAGACTATGCGGCAAAAATGTTCGGAAAAGTCCTCAGAATAGCCGGACTGCTGCACCTCTGTGAGCATAGCGCCGATGAACCTATCACCGGCAGAACTGCTATGAACGCTGTGAATATAGGACTATGGGCGGAGAATATGAGCCTCAGAGCCTTTGACGGCGGAGCAGGTGACGATGAACTCACCAAGAACGCTAAGTATATGACCGGCAGGCTCAAAGCGCTTGACTGCGAGACTATCAGCCTTACCAATCTGAAAAGGCAGTGCAGAGCTATCGCTGATAAGGAATGCTTTGCTGAAACTGTGAAGCTGCTCGAAGATATGCACTATCTCAGGAGAGAACGTCTTGAAACAGCAGGCAGACCGTCAGAGCTGTATCACATAAATCCGTTTATCTGACCTTTTCTCCCTTTTTACCCTTAAATCCATACAGTCAGGAATTAAAAACAGCTTTCAGAAATGAAAAATCAAAGTTCAGACTTATGTAAAAAAGGGTAAAAAGGGTAATAAGTCTCATATATTGAGTATTTATAAGACAACTGAAAATATTCCCGGTCTGCTCTCGCCGCCCAAAGCGGCGGAGCAGCCGGAGAAAAAGAGGTAAAAATGAAACATACACATTATAGCCGCATAATACATTTTGGTTTTAATATAACACGACCGAAAAAATACAAGTGGTATCGTACCGATCTTGTTCATAACTGCACCAAAATGAAAGACCATATCAAAGCAGGTGTTGATACGGCTTTTGAGAATTACAGAGCCGCAAAACAATAACCTACCGCCCCCTTAAATATTCTATATGAGAGTATAAGAGGATAACGGCTGACAGGAGGTCTCTTATCTATGAGACAGAATTTTTCCTGATTACCCCCATAATCGAGCTGTGAGCCGTCTCCGGCTTCAACAGCAGTACAACTATACTATTGAAAGGAATGAACCGCTATGAGCGATACAAACGCCGTGCAGAAGTACATTGACATCATTACAGAGCAGCTTGAAGCGCTGCAAACTTACCGTCCGCAATTCGAGACGGTTATCCGCCTGACCGCTGAACTGCTCGCTGAACGTGATAAGGTCTATGAGCAGTATAAAGCTGAGGGACAGCAGCCGGTCATAACCAAGACCTCAGACAGGGGCGCTCAGAATACCACCGAGAACCCTCTGCTCAGAACGTGGAGAGACCTGACCGAGAATTGCAGAAAAAATCTGTCGGAGCTGGGACTGTCTCCAAGATCATTGAAAGCTCTCACCGAACAGAAAGCTGCTCCTCCCAAACAGGAAAGCCCCCTGATGAAGATAATAAAACAATTCGATGAAAGATACGAAGAATAGCGAATAATATAACAGCGGCTTGACCTATCGTCAGCCGCCTTTTTTATCACTACTATGACACTTTTATGACACTTTTGCATTTGGTAAAATAAATAAGCACTTCCCCACATTGAGAAAGTGCCTATTTCACGCTATTTGCGTGGAGCTGATGATCGGACTTGAACCGACGACCTACGCCTTACCAAGGCGTTGCGCTACCGACTGTGCCACATCAGCATCAACACATAATATTATACAACAACGGCAGCAGAAAGTCAATAGCCAGATCAATATTTTTTTATATTAACAAATATTATGCTTGACAAGACCGGACAAATATGGTATCATAAAGGCAAGGTAAATACGAGGAACGGATAAAAGCCGTGCAGAGCCTGATACAGAGAGTTTCCGGAGGGTGCGAGGGAACGAGGGCGCGCGGAGAATTACGTCCGGGAGGAGCCGTGCTGAAACAGCAGTAGGTGCGGACGGGTATGCCCGTTACAGCTTAACGAGGTCGGAGCTATCCGGCGAAACAGGGTGGTAACACGGAGAATTTCGTCCCTGACGGTCTTTTGCGGACTGTCGGGGGCTTTTTGCTTTGAGGTGATTTTATGTGTGCATACAATTTATTTTTTGGATGTCGTGTGAAAAATCAAGCAAATGCCAAGTTAACAAGAGAAAATTATGCTGAAATTACAAATTCTTCTCGTAAAAACTCTTTTAAGGATTATAGAGCTTGCAGAGGTTTAAGTATTGAGGAAGCAAATCAAGAATACTTCTACTATAAAAAAACTATAATACTTGCAGATTATAATAAAAAAATGGCTCAATATTTAGATTTAATAGAGCAATTAAAAAATCCCGACAAACGCGACAAAATACTTAAAGATTTTATTAATCAAAGGGTTAAATTAAGAATTGAGCAAGAAAAAGATTGGAATATTAGTTTTAATATCGAGTCACTGGATGAACAAGAAAGAAAATTTGGTAGAACGTATTCTCGTGTATTAAAGAATAATAGAATTGATGACAAATGTGATATTGAAATACGAGAGAGATTTGATAAATATCAAAATGATATTGAAAAAATCCAAAACTATGATGTGAATGATATGCTATGGATACAAGCCCCAGATATATGCAAAAAATGGTATCGAGAAGATCCTAAAAATCACCAATTGCTTAATGTACCGGACGATTGGATCAAAGAGTATATAATGGAAGATGCACCTTATTATACAGATAAAAAGTGTAAACGTTTGCAAGAAAATGCTCTAAAGAATTTCGATAATAATATGCGTTATTTCAATTCGTTGAATTCAGAAGAATTTAACAACGAAATAAATGAATTTTTGAAATCCCACCCAACCTTTGAACCTGTCGATGATCTTAGAAAATATGATGGTATTGCAGGGGTATATATTATGGTGCTTGATGAATATAAGCAATTGTATATAGGCATAACACGTTCTAAACGAGGGATAAAAGGACGTATTCAGGACCATTGGTCTAATACCAAACCGTTGGACAGATTAATTTGGGGCAGTATAGAATACTCTATTCTTAGTATCGACTCTTTTCGAGCTTATGATACTACAAGGATTTACGTTGAACCTCATCCCGAGTTTAAAGAGCAAGCATTGTATGAAAATGGCGAACCTAAAAAGAGAGAGTTCTTAGGTGAATATTGTAATGTTTGGGGATCTGATGAATATTTATTTTCAAAAGAATTTCAATTGGTCAAAAATGCTTTTTCTCAGAAATTCCTATGTAATCGGTGTGCTGGTGGTGGAAGATCAATTATTGATGCAATTGGTTCTGTAAAAGGTCATGACTTGTGCGAAAATTCAAAAGCAAAACTTGAAGAAACTAAGAATAATTTGCACCAATTATCACTTGAATTCTATGAAAAGTCTCCGAATTATATAAAAAAAGAAAAATGAAGCACAAAAAAGACATAATTTACCTGTTCATCTGTACACTTCCGGTTTCTGCGATACTGATATACCTGTTCGTGCTGGAGGGCTCATACAGACTGCTGCCGTTTGCACTGATACCGCAGTTATTTACCGGCGTATGCATCTGGATAATGCTTTTGCAGGAGAAGCTCATCACGCGCAGGACTCAGAGGGCGGCGGAACGTCCGGGAGCCGAGCTCCGGCAGGAGGCACTTGAGAATTATGAGAAAAAAGCCTTCCGCGAGATAAAGGCTGACTCTGTGTCCGCTGACCTGAGGGCTGTTTACCGCAGGAAGTATGCTCCGAGGAGCCTTTTGTACGGCGCCTGTTGCCTTGCATTATCCGGCGGTATCACAGCGGTGATTATGAGCTTTATCGAGTATGCCCGCAGCATTACAGCCATAGCCGCAGCGGTTATTTTCGGACTGGCTGCGCTGGTATTCTTTATTGAAGCTGCTGAGCAGTTTGCAGGTATACCGGTAAAGGCGTTCGAGAAGAAGAACCGCGAAGAGCTTCCGATGATAGAGCGCTCATATATGGGCGGCAGAATGATACTCAACCCCCTTTCCGGACTCAACATCGGCATAGACTACATCGTATCCATAGAGAGCTCGGTCTGTGAGTGCTTCAGAATATCCGATATAACCGCCGCTGATGTTTTATTCGTCACTGATACGAAACGCGACCGTGCCGGCTTTATAACAAAGCAGGAATTTTCCTACGTTGTCCGGCTGTTCGTCAGGGGACGGAAAAAGCCGGTGAAGCACATAGTGAACGCCGTTCAGTCCGAGTACATACGCGACGAGCTTATGAGACACGGTATGAAGCTGAACGATCGCCGCTTTACAGGTCAGGGACACTGACGCTTGAATGGTCTGCGAAAGGGAGTGATCTGCATCAAAAAGTCAAGAGTATTCCTTATCTTTCTTGTAACGGCAGTTATAAGTCTGACCTCGTTTTTCGTGATAGAGACAGAAGCCAATTCAAAATTCGGACACATACTGGCTTTTGTTGTTCCGGCAGCAATAATGCTTGTGGGAACAGGGCTGTATATTGAAGAAAAATGCGCTCTGAAGAAAAACAAAGCAGTAAAAGAGGAAGTGGAGAGCGGAGAATACTTCTCCTCTCAGCGCTGGCGGCAGTCCTATCTTAACTTCAAGACAAACTATTCTTTCGCTAAGATAGATCCGCGCGGTATGAGGTCTGATCTGCTCAAAAACTACCGTGCCCCCCTTACATACGGTTATTTCGTATTCTGTTTAACGATAGCCGTTATCTTTCTCTGCATACTTCTGCCTCACCCGATACAGAGAATGACCAACTTTCGCTTTATGATTTTTGCAGCAGGCATACTCGGTACCGGTGACGCTCTGCGGAGACTCCTCGGTATCCCTGCAAGACGCTGGATAAAGCGTGTCAGAAATGAGTATCAGCGCATTGAAAGCTCGTATGTCTGCGGTAAGATGATAAAGTTGGAAACGTCAGGCATAAATATCGGCAGCGAGTATATCGTGATCTATGATCCGAGCAGAGTGAGGTCGTTCCGCACGGCAGATATTGTAGCTGCAGGCAGGAAGGTCGTTCGTGAAAACCAGTACGCTGACGGCGTTTTTATCCAGACCGAGCAGAAGTACAAGGTATATTTCGTCACTAAGGACAGTTCCGGAAATAAAGGGTATTATGATATGGAACTGGGGCTCTTTGAAAGCGAGCTGGTATGCGATGAGGTCAGAGAGCTGCTTCAAAGGCTCGATGAGCTTCCCGACGGCTTTGAGGAGACAGTCCGCAATGACGTAGTGACATAACAGAGAATAAACGTGAAAGGTCGTGATATAAATGAGGTCAGATAATGAGTTCATTCTTTATGAAGTACGGAGGGAAATGTTATGAAAAAAAGTATGACTGGCATCATAGCAGCGCTTGCTGTGTGCCTAACGATGACTGGCTGCGGTGGTTCATCAGGCAGCTCGTCAGAAACAGCATCAACTGAAACCGGAACAAAGGCTTCTGTATCAACTGAGGCTTCCGCTGAGGACACTTCCGGAAGCAATGAAAATGACGGCAGGTCGCACTTCAAGATGCCTGAAGGCCCGATAACCGTTTCGGACAGCTCAGGCGAGACTATCATCAAGTCTGTAAGCTATATTGCAACTGAGGGTGACGGAACTGTCGATCTGGCGCTGACGTTCCATATTGACCCTGACAACAATAAGGCTGAAAAATTCACTTATAAGCTGCTGAATGAAAGCGGTTCAGAATCTGAGACGGGTACTCTCCAGACAAATGGCAATAAGAAGGACGGCGAGATAACTGTAAGGGTCAAGACGCTTGGTCTGAAGTCGCCGGAGAATTATGAGATCACTATTGAGGATCATCAATGAAAACACACACTATCATCGTAAGAATAATAACGAAAAAGGAGAATAAATATGACTACTTTTGAAGAACTCAGACGCAGAGGACTCCTCGCACAGCTCACAGACGAGAAGGAGATCGAGGAACTCGTAAACGCCGGCAAGGCAACCTTCTACATCGGCTTTGATCCCACTGCCGACTCGCTCCACGTTGGTCACTTTATGGCGCTCTGCCTTATGAAGAGACTCCAGATGGCAGGAAACAAGCCCATCGTGCTCATCGGCGGCGGTACAGCTATGATCGGCGATCCCACCGGCAAGACCGATATGAGAAAGATGATGACTCCCGAGACTATCCAGCACAACGTTGAATGCTTCAAGAAGCAGATGAGCCGCTTCATCGACTTCTCAGAGGGAAAGGCTATCGTCGTAAACAACGCAGACTGGCTTATGAACCTCAACTACATCGAGGTGCTCCGTGAAGTAGGTGCGCAGTTCAGTGTAAACCGTATGCTCACAGCCGAGTGCTACAAGCAGAGACTCGAACGCGGACTCTCATTCCTCGAATTCAACTATATGATAATGCAGAGCTACGATTTTTACCAGCTCTTCCAGAAATACGGCTGCAATATGCAGTTCGGCGGCGATGACCAGTGGAGCAATATGCTTGGCGGTACAGAGCTCATCAGAAGAAAGCTCGGCAAGGACGCTTACGCTATGACCATAACCCTCCTCCTCAACTCCGAGGGCAAGAAAATGGGTAAGACCGAAAAGGGCGCAGTATGGCTCGATCCCGAAAAGACCACTCCCTACGAGTTTTTCCAGTACTGGAGAAACGTTGATGACGCAGACGTTATCAAGTGCCTGAAAATGCTCACATTCGTGCCCGTAGAGCAGATAGAGGAAATGGAAAAAACTATGGAGGGCGCACAGTTCAACGCTGCAAAGGAGCTTCTTGCATACGAGCTCACAAAGCTCGTTCACGGCGAGGAGGAAGCTGAAAAGGCTAAGGCTGCTGCAAAGGCACTCTTCGGCGGAAACGGTTCTGATGAGAATATGCCGGTCGCAGAGATAGACTCCGCAGACCTCAACGACGGCTCTATCGGTCTCCTCACTCTTCTCGTAAAGGCTCAGCTCGCACCCTCTGTTTCAGAGGCGCGCAGACTCGTTCAGCAGGGCGGCATCACAGTCGATGATGTTAAGATGTCCGATTCGAAGGCTCAGATAACTATCGGTGACGGAGTTATCGTCCGCAAGGGCAAAAAGGCTTTCAAGAAGTGCATCGTGAAGTAATAGCTCAGAATAATGCGGTCTTGTCCGTGTAAAAAGCTCCCCCTCCGAGGAATGACCTCAGAGGGGGATTTTTCTGCCTATTTGAGCACATATCAGTCAGTGAGCTCTGACTCTGAATTGACCTTTCCGTAATTCGCCTCCTTTACTAAGCGGCAGTTACGGACACTTTTTCAAGGCGAAAACGTTGGACAGAATGAAAATTTTTTCAGAGCCGGAGAGCACTACCACCGCGGAATGTACGCAGAATATATGATTGACTTCACGGGGCGGACGTGGTATAATGTAAATGATGAAATCAGCAGAACAGAGGTGAAAAATATGATTTATCTGCTTGAAGATGACGACGGCGTAAGGAGCTATGTGCTCTATGCTCTCGAAAGCTCCGGATTTGAAGCAATGGGCTTTGAAAAGCCCTCTCTCTTCTGGAACGCCCTTTCAAATGAAATGCCCGATCTGTTGCTTCTTGACATAATGCTGCCCGAAGAGGACGGTCTGTCGGTGCTGAGCAAGCTGAGGAAAGCTCCGGATACGGCTGCACTGCCCGTTATTATGCTCACCGCCAAGGACACCGAATACGACAAGGTCGTCGGACTCGATACCGGTGCTGACGACTATATCGCAAAGCCCTTCGGTACGCTTGAGCTCATTTCGCGTATCAAGGCACTGCTGCGCAGAACTATGCCCGATCCGGAGGAGTGCCTGAGAGTCGGAAAACTTGCCATATACCCATCGCGCAGAGAGGTTATCGCTGACGGCAGCCCGGTCGCGCTGACCAAAAAGGAATACGAGCTGCTTCTCCTTCTCGTGAAGAGCGAGGGAAAGGTACTCACAAGGGACGAGCTCCTCAGCAAGGTCTGGGGCTATGACTTTTCGGGTGAGAGCCGCACTGTCGATGTTCACATAAGGACTCTTCGCTCAAAGCTGGGAAGCTGCGGCGATGTCATAACCACTGCAAGAGGCGTGGGCTACAAGGCGGGAGGACTGACCGTTGACTAAGCGGATCCTCGATACCATTATCGTTGTTGCAAGTGTCTTTGCGATCATAACGGCTGTTGTTATAGCCGGCGTCCTCAACCGCTACTTCACTCAGCGCCTTGAGGAGGAGATCATAACTGAAGCAAGACTTATCGGCAGAGGTGCGGAGGAGTCTAAAGTTGCATATTTCAGTACGGCTTCTATCGGCAATCTGCACGTTACATGGATAGATACTGACGGCTCGGTCAAGTATGACTCGAATATGCAGTATGACAAGAATTACTTCACGGATAAGGCTTTCACAAGAGCAAAGGGCTTCGGTGAATACAAAAAATCGGAATACTCCTTCAAAAATGCCTGTACCGAGATGAAATACTCGTTCAGGCTCAAGGACGGCTCTGTCATAATGGTATCGGACGTAAAGTTCTCGCTCAGGGAGCAGTTTCTTGATATACTGCGTTCCCTGATGATAGGTATGGTCATACTTGCTTTTGCTGCGCTCGTTATCGCAAATCTTGTGTCGCGCCGCATAGTCCGTCCTATCAATAACATTGATCTCGAAGATCCGAAAATAGATAAATCACTGCCGGAGCTGTCTCCGCTGCTCAACAGACTCCGTACACAAAATCAGAAGATCGCCAATCAGATGTATGAGCTCCGCCAGAGCCGCGAGCAGTTCATACAGATAACCGAGAATATGTCGGAGGGACTCATCGTCACAGACGTAAAGCTGAACGTCCTTTCAAGCAATTCAAGTGCCCTCAGGCTCATCGGCGCGGAGTTCTACACAGAGGGAAAATCAGTATTCTCGCTCAATAATTCCGAATCCTTCCGCCGCTGTCTCCAGAACGCTGCCGGCGGTGTACATTCGGAGACCGTTCTCCATACCTACGACGGCGACCGCGAGATAATCGCCAGCCCGGTGAACGGTGCAAATACCATAAACGGTATCGTCATACTCATTATGGACGTTACCGAGAAACAGCAGCTCGAAACTATGCGCCGCGAGTTTACATCGAATGTCTCCCACGAGCTGAAAACGCCCCTCACCACTATCTACGGCTTCTCCGATCTGCTTGCAAACGGTATGGTCAAGCCCGAGGACGTAACAAAGCTCGGCGATAATATCCGCCGTGAGGCTGAACGCCTTATCACGCTTATAAAGGACATCGTTTCGCTCTCCAAGCTCGATGAGAACTCCGTTCCGGCTGAAAAAACAGACGTCGATCTCTACGATCTTGCACAGGAGGTCGTTGCAAGGCTCGTGCCGAATGCCTCCAAGAAAAATATCACCGGTTCTGTCACGGGCGAGCATATCGTCTATAACGGCAACCGTACCATTCTCGATGAGATAATATATAACCTCAGCGACAACGCGATAAAGTACGGCGTTGAGAACGGCACCTACGAGGTGAAGATCTCGCATATCCCGAAGAAGGTGTTCATCACCGTCACCGACGACGGCGTTGGTATACCTCAGCAGTCCGTGGGACGTATCTTCGAGCGCTTCTACCGCGTTGACAAGAGCCGTTCGCGCAAGGTAAACGGAACAGGTCTCGGTCTCTCTATCGTAAAGCACGGCGTTATGTACCACGGGGGAGAGATACGCTGCGAAAGCAAGCCCGATAAGGGCTCAGTGTTCACCGTGGAGCTGCCTGTGTGAACGGTCAGGACAGATACCGCAGGAGGTGCAGATATGAGTATAGAGCTTACTGATGATATAAGGAACAGGCGCTTCAGCGCTCCGCTGAGGGCTGAGGATATGAAATACTATACCGAGCACTTTGCACTTGCTGTGCTGAGGTACTGCTTCGACGAGTACGACAGCCTGACCGTCTGCGACGCGCCCGACCTTCAGGCGGCTGACAAGTCCATAGGCATAGAGGTCACCGGTATCGCTATCAACAACAATATGGCTATCGTCGGAGACTGCCTCCACTACTGGAAGACAGGCGACAAGCGCTACCGCGAAAAGGCTGAACAGCGCGGCGCGACTCCCGGCGAGAGCTACTATATACTGCCCTCAGTTGACTCGGACGACGAGCTTTCGGCTATTGAGAGCATCTTCGCAAAGAAGCTCGGCAAGCTGAGGAGCTACCGCAGAAAGGGCTTCCGCAGACTTGGTCTCGTAATGGTCATGGACGGGCTCCCGATACCGGTCACGGAGATGTACTGGGCTGATGTCGTGAGGGACGTTCAGGCGGAAAGCCCGGAGAAATATGATGCCGTTTTCTTCGCCTATGCCTCTGCGCTCAGCGTTTACGACTGCCATTCGGGCAGAACGGAGTTTTTCGAGATACCGCCTGCGGATATGGACGCTCTTGAAAGGTATGCAAGGTGCAGGGCGGAGGAGCTTATCGCTGACCTCAGCCGTTAGCTGACGGACACAGCGGAAAAATTTTTCCGGAAAATACTTGACAACCTGCGGGCACTGTGCTATAATGTAAAAAAATTATTGAAGAGAGAGGCGAGAAGATGAGAAGATAACCTGCTTTTGATCACATGAATATTTACCGGCAGTCTGCGTTTTCGTGTACTGCTTTATCATGTTGCCAAAAGTGGTTTATGTTCTCATGACCTCTCTTTTTTGTGCGCAAATACTTCTGCGGCTTTTTGCCGCTGTATCGGTGTATACCGAGGTCTTGAAACATAGGGAACTGTCTGGCAGCAGGCGGCTCTCTTTTTTTGTTTTCAGAGCCGCGGAAGGAGGAATTTGTATGTCACAGATCAGCGTGAACGATCTTACTTTTTACTACGAGGGCAGCTTCGATAACATTTTCGAGAACGCTTCCTTCTCTATCGACACAAACTGGAAGCTCGGCTTCATCGGCAGGAACGGCAAGGGCAAAACTACATTCCTTGAGCTTCTCCTCGGCAGGCATACCTACACCGGCTCTATCAGTGCATCGGTGCGGTTCGGGTACTTCCCATACGTCATCACAGACGGGCAGAAGTCCCGGTGTGCTGCGGAATTCCTTGACGAGCTCCGTCCGGACTGCGAGGAGTGGCGAGTGATATGTGAGCTCGGTCTGCTTGGTGCGGACGCGGAGCTCCTCTACCGCAGATTTGACACCCTCAGTCACGGAGAAAGGACAAAGGTGCTGCTCGCGGTACTGTTTTCGGGCGAAAACGACTTCCTGCTGATAGACGAGCCGACCAACCACCTCGACAGGGAGTCACGCGAGAACGTAAAGGACTACCTTTCCGCGAAAAAGGGCTTCATACTCGTCTCGCACGACCGCGACTTGCTGGACGCCTGCATCGACCACGTCCTCGTTCTGAACCGGCGGACGATAGAGGTACAGAGCGGAAATTTCTCGGTGTGGTGGGAGAATAAGCAGCGCCGCGACAGCTTTGCCGTAGCCGAGAACGAGAAGCATAAAAAGGAAATAAGAAAACTCCGGCAGGCAGCGCGGAGAGTTTCGGACTGGGCAGACAAAAATGAGCGGACGAAGATAGGCTTCGATCCGGTCAAGGAGCACGACCGCTGTATCAGCACGAGGTCGTTCATAGGCGCAAAGACGAAGAAAATGCAGAGCAGAGTCAGGACTATCGAAAACCGCATAGACCGCGAGATCTCCGAAAAGGAAGGTCTGCTTCAGGACATAGAGCGCCAGCCTGACCTCCGACTCACACCGCTCAGGCACCACAGGAACACCCTCGTGAATATCCGCGGTTACAGCTTTTGCTATGCCGGCGCTGAAAAGTCCGTGCTCAGTGACCTGACGATGATTGTGGAACAGGGGGAGCGTGTTGCCCTCCACGGCGGAAACGGCTGCGGCAAATCGACTCTTATCAGGGCGGTGCTGCGGAGCGCAGGTGCGGAATGTCCTCCTGTGCAGTTTACCGAGAGCGGCACGTTTGAGACGGCTTCCGGACTCATCATATCCTACGTCGATCAGGACGCCTCCGGTCTCAGGGGCAGCGTGTACGACCTCTGCGAAAAGCGCGGTCTCGACAGGAGTATGCTGTGTACCGTTCTCCGGCAGCTCGGCTTTGAACGCGCGCAGTTCGGCAAGAATATGGAGGATTTCTCCGAGGGGCAAAAGAAAAAGGTGATGATAGCTGCAAGCCTCATCACCCCGGCGCATCTCTATATCTGGGACGAGCCGCTGAATTATATCGACGTATTCTCGCGTATGCAGATAGAGGAGCTTATCCTCACCTGCAAGCCCACTATGCTGTTCGTTGAACACGATGTGCGTTTCCGTGAGAAAATAGCCACAAAAACGGTCAGTCTGAGCTGACCTCAGAGTCATAAACGCAGAAGCGCAGGCGGAGCTCCGGTCGGTCGTCGCAGCTCACAAGGCGGAAACGCTCCGGCAGCTCCGGGAAGAAAACGTCCCCCTCGTATTCGTCATAGAGCTCAGTAAGACAGACTCTGTCTGCTATCTCAAGCCCCTCTTCGTAGACCGCTGCTCCGCCGCAGATGAAGATGCCCGTGAGCGGTTTGCGGTGGGAATACCTTTCGGCAATGCGGACGGCTTCCGGTAGGCTCTGCGCTGTCCTGAGCATTCTTCCGTTGAACGTTTTACTGCCGGAAATGACGATATTGAGCCTTTTCGGGAGAGGTCTGCCGATGCTCTCGAAGGTCTTTCTGCCCATAATGACTGCACCGCCGGTCGTGAGAGCCTTGAAGTATGCTCTGTCCTCGGGAATGTCCCACGGGATACCGCCGCTGCGCCCGATGACGCGGTTCTTCGCAGCCGCAGCAACTACGCAGATCACTTCTTCTCCAGCCTTTCGAGGAGCTGCATCATCGTCATACCCAGTACCGGGTGGCGGTAATACGGAGCGAGCTCCGCAGCGGGCTTCAGGACGAAGGTGCGGTTGTGCATATCGGGGTGGGGGACGATGAGGTCGGGATCGGAAATAATGTCCTCGTCGTAGAGAATGAGGTCGAGGTCGAGGGTACGCGGTCCCCAGTGTATCTCTCGTGTGCGGTGGGCGGACTTCTCTATTTCCTGCATAAATTCGAGGAGACCGTGCGGTGAGAGGATCGTCTCGCAGAGCACAGCGCCGTTCAGGAAGTCGTCCTGCTTTGTGTAGCCGTAGGGTTTGGTCACGATGAGCTCGGAGCAGCGGACGTTCCTTATCTGCGGACACGCACAGAGCTGCTCGACTGCATTTGTGATGTAGCCCCTGCTGTCTCCGACGTTAGAGCCGAGAGCGATCATAGCACGGTGCCAGCCGCGGTGTATCTTCACGGAGACTGAGGCGAAGTCCATATCAATGGGGGCTTCGGGCTTCCTTATCTCCATATCGACAGCCTTTACAGCCGGAAATTCGCGCAGAACAGCTTCGGCGGCGGTCTGGGCGGCAGTCTCTATAAGACGGTAGGTATTCTCGGTCATAACCCTTTCGAGCAGGGCGCATACCTTGCTGTA
>Ga0256405_10006136_pt1 | contig 19639 bp, 20 predicted proteins | sample RumenRJG_02DNA_FD_189096 | JGI IMG/M metagenome (GOLD analysis project Ga0256405, IMG submission 189096) | Bovine rumen microbial communities from Lethbridge, Alberta, Canada - RJG_02 | ecosystem: Host-associated > Mammals > Digestive system > Stomach > Rumen | place: Canada: Alberta... | reverse complement strand
CCCAGAGCCAATGTCTGCAATGTGGAAACCTGAAACATCTTTGAATTCATTTCCATTCTCCGTTTATTTCTTCTGATATTTTTCTGACCAAACCCTTGTTATCTTTGTCGGGAGCTCAAAATGCTGGTAGTCCTTTCTATCATTCCAGTTGCCACCCCACTCAAAGCCTTTCGCTGTAAAAAGCTTGTAGCAGAGGTCATCTTTCTCAATCTTATAATCAAAGTGTTTTTTGCGGTCAAGGTACGGTTTTCCTGTGGTCGGCTCTATCACTTCAGTTTGAGTTCCATCTGCTTTCTTCACTATTTTATGGTACGGATTGTACAGTGTGTTGATATCAACAGCCATGCCTAAGCCGTGCTTTGATACTGTGGTTGTGTGGGATATAAAGCGGAAGTTGAAGCATGAAGAATTGTTGTCCCTCATCATTATCTCATCGTCAGCCATATAATTGTCGGGGAGCACCATCCGCTCGATAGGGTAGGCGGCATCGTAGAGCTTCTCAAGGATCTCAAGCACATCCTCGGCAATAAGACGGTGCACCACCATCTCGCCTAAGTGTACATTGCCATCCTTGTCTTTGTGCAGTGCCTGAATATAACGTAAATCCTCCCTGGGTACAATGCAGTTTTCCTTGAAGGTGTTTCCCTGCTGCATTCTTGCAAACAGTTCATCGGTAATAGGCCATATGGCAAATCCCTCACGCTCAGATTTAAGCGGAAGAGCTGCGGCATTGTCTCCAGCAGTTAAAAATACAGCCAATATATAAGCTGAAAATAAAATGTATAAAAATGATTTAATTGTCTTTCCCATAAACTTTATTTTATCTCAGCTTGCCATTTTTGTCATCATTTTTATATTGCCCCCGGCTTGCAGTACCCACCCTCACCAGGTGTGATCCTGTACACAGGCAAAAGGTATCTCGGCTAGTCATCGACATTTTTACAAAATGTCATTCTGAGCTTGGCTCAGAATGCTGTCCGATATACCTATGCCTGTAGGTACAGTCCACAATGGTTCAGGTGGGTACTGCCACCGTGTGCCTTTTGTATCGCTTAAAAGCAGAATAATAAACTTCTGATAGACGAAAGGGAAGGAGTTGTTTAGGGGATATATTCCATCACATCTTCTACCCTACAGTTGAGGATAGAACAAAACATTTCAATGGTATGGGTGCTTACGCTTTCATTACGCTTTAGGCGGGTCAATTGCCCAGGACTCACATTGAATTTGTGAATCAATGCATATTGTGATATTCCTTTATGACGCATGGTTTCCCATAGCTTGTCATAAGAAATCATTTATACCCTCCATAGAAGTTGTATCTATTGACATGATAACCAAATACGGTATACAAAGAATATTGACCAATATCGGTTATGCCGCTTGAATAGTTTTACTCCCTTTGGTCGGAGAAGATTATGATTAAAAAAATTCCTTTTAAAGCTGTGATTGTTTTAGTATCTTTCCTTGCGATTGTTAGTTGTGGAGGAGGTGGCGGTGGTGCAGCATCAGATGATGATTCTAAACTTACTATTGGTTACAATGCCAATGGAGCGGAATCTGGTTCTGCCCCGGCAGCTCAGAGCGGAAATAGTAAAACAGCTTTAACAGTCAGTTCAAATACAGGTAATCTTGCAAAAAATGGCTATTTATTTGATGGGTGGAATACACAGCCTGATGGTTATGGAACAGATTATGCACCTGGTGCAGAATATAAAGGTAAAGCTGTCACCCTTTATGCAAAGTGGGCAAAAATATTCAATTACGATGTTATTAATTCAGGTTCTCCAGCTCCAGCTCTTAATCGATTACAGCGTGCACCTGGTAATCCAACTGCAACTATAACAGGACTTACCTCAAAAGGTATGACTCTTTCTGATATTTCAATTCCAAGGACTATAGATGGTTATACGGTCTCGGCAATAGGAAATAATGCATTTCAAGACTGTACAAATGTAGCAAACATGCTTATTCCGGATACTATTACAAATATCGGTGACAATGCATTCAACGGATGTTCAAATCTCGCTGGAGTTACAATGCAAGGAACAGTTCCTCCAACATTAGGAACAAATGCATTTGCTGGCTGTGTACTGCTGGCAGTGAGTGTGCCCCAGAGTGCAGCGTCGGCATATAATTCCAGTCCTACATGGAGCACAGTATCCATCTTGGCACCTGGTACATTCAGCATTATTTATAATGGGAATGGCTCTGATGGTGGTATAGTACCTGCCCGTCAAGTTGGAATGATTGGAATAAACTTAAATATTTATGGTAACAACGGAAGTCTTACCAGAGCAGGATGTACATTCAATGGTTGGAATGATAAGGCAAACGGAACTGGACATAGCTATGTGGAAAATGCAACTTATCCAGGCCCTGACAATATGACTCTCTATGCACAGTGGACACATCCAGATTATACAGTGACTTTTGATGATCAGGGAGCAGATATACAGCATGTATCTCCTTCAACTATAAAAGTTGTAGCCCCTGCAAATACAATTGATTCGTTGCCGTCAACACAACCTCAAAAAGATGGTTATTATTTTACTGGATGGAATACACAGTCAGATGGAGCAGGTGACACTTTTGTTGTTGGTTCCCAGGTTATTAGTAATACGACAGTATATGCGAAGTGGGTTGGAAACAATTGCACTATTTCTTATGATGGGAACAATGCAACAAGAGGTTCTGCACCAGAATCTCATGCCACACAGTTTAATCAGTCTATAACCTTGAAAACCAATACAGGTAATCTGGAACGGGATGGATATAGATTTAGTGGTTGGAATACCCAGGCAGATGGTGGTGGTACTGATTATGCTGTTGGAGCAAGTTATAATGTTACAGGAGATGTTCTACTGTATGCTAAATGGCTACCTTTGTACACAATCACATATGATAGCAATGGCGCAACCAGCGGTTCTGTACCTTCATCACAGCAAGGTGTGTATGGAGAACAAATTAATATACAATCAAATACTAGAAATCTTGCACGAGCAGAATTTGAATTTGTTGGTTGGAATACTGAGGCTGATGGCTCTGGTTCTGATTACGTAGTAGGAACAAGCTATACGATAACTGGAGATGTAACACTGTATGTTAAATGGAATTCAATTTATAGTTCGACTTTAGGCTCCAGAGCTGGAGTTGCAGTTGGCGACATAGTACTCTCCAACGGGAAAACTATAACAACATCCAATTTTACCACATATGCATCGCAGATATCATCTGCTGGACTTACCCCTGTTGGTGTAGTTGCATACAAACTAAATTTGAATTGGCGCATGATTGGATTGAAGCAGAATTCTCTGGTGTGGGCTAAAAATGGCACCACTGGTTGCAACACCAGCTTTAGCACCAGTCAAACAGATGGATTGGGTAATTGGAATGTGATAAAGACTACAGACCCGACTGGTAGTGCCGATGCAGCAACCAACTATCCTGCATTCAACTTTGCCAAAACATATGGTAGCACCTACTGCCAAAGCGGTGTATATTCTGACCGAAACTGGTATATACCATCAGCAGGCTTTAATGGAGGTCACGATGCTTCAGGCGAATTATATACACTATATTATAATCGTACTACAATAAACAACGCCATGACAACTTTGAGTAATGCTGGTATTGATGTAGAATTACTAGCAGATGGCATAGTATGGTCATCGTCTCAGGGTGTTGCTGGTTCTGATGTTGCCTTTATATGCAATTTCAGAGATGGTGCTGGAGCTAACTTCCATAAGTATAGTACAGCAGTTGTTCGGGTTGTTTGTTGTTTGTAATTAATGTAGAGAAGTGAATGATGCCAGAGAATAACAAGCTCACTAAAACAAAAATATATATCGAAATAAACACATGAGAAGTATAAACTATTAATGGATTATTTGCTTTGGGAATATGATAAAGAAATAACTAAAAAAGCTGGATATTCTTGAGTTTTAGGTTTTTCGCCATTTAATATTTGGTAGTAGCCCCCTCCGTCTCCCGCGCTGTACCATAAACACTGATATTGCACATTTTTAGCCAGCAAAAGGCATGCCCGTCGATATTGCGGCCCGAAGGGAACGCACTTTATCGAGCGGGCGTGTCTTATTGCTGGCTATTATTGACTATCTTAATTGTTTGTGGTACAAAAGCTATAACTGCGATGACGAAAATCCAGTAGGATGCCGTTAACCTTCTTAGAGAGCTGCCGGTTGGTGCAAGGCAGCGGAGGCCGGTGCTCCGAATTACCTTTCCGAGCAGCGCCCTGAAACATCTCCAGGATGGAATAGGGGTCGCCGGGTACGCCCGTTACAGCGCCAGGGTATGTTAGTACCTGACAAGGCTTCTCCTGCGAGGGAGCGGCAAACAGAGGTGGTACCGCGGGAACTCTCGCCCTCTGTGTTTTCTTTCGATAAACACCGGGACAACTTTTTTAGGAGTAACTTATGGTTATTACTGAACTTCTTGAACGCAACTCAAGGCTGTATGGAGCAGAGTGCGCACTGGTGGAGATCAACCCTTCCGAGAGCAGGGACAAGGCTGTGACATGGCGGGAGGCAAGCCTGATAGAGGGCTCCCAGGATGCCCCATACCGCAGGGAGATGTCCTGGCGCTCTTTTGACCGTAGGGCAAACCGTATCGCAAACCTTCTTTTAAGCCGTGGGCTCAAGCGGGGTACAAAGGTGGGTATCCTTATGATGAACTGCCTGGAGTACCTTCCGATCTACTTCGGAATCCTCAAGGCCGGCTGCATTGTAGTTCCTATGAACTTCCGATATTCCAGTGATGAGATCGCATACTGCCTGGACCTGGCCGATGTTGAGGTTCTTGTCTTCGGCCCTGAGTTCATAGAGCGTATGGATGCGATCCAGGACAGGATGCCTAAGGTAAGGTATCAGTTCTTTGTGGGAAAGAACGGTCCTGCATATACCGAGAACTTCTTTGGCCTTATGTATTATTTCTCAGCCGATGCACCTCCAGTGCTCTTCACCGAGGATGATTTTGCCGCCATCTACTTCTCATCAGGCACCACCGGTTTCCCGAAGGCTATACTGCACAAGCACCGCTCACTTATAAGCTCATGCATTGTGGAGCAGAAGCACCACGGCCAGACCAGGGATGATGTATTCCTGTGCATTCCACCACTGTACCACACAGGTGCTAAGATGCACTGGTTCGGAAGCCTCCTTGCCGGCAGCAAGGCTGTGCTCCTTAAAGGGGTCAAGCCTGAGTGGATTCTCCGCACCATAACAGAGGAAAAATGTACTATCGTATGGCTCCTTGTGCCATGGGCACAGGATATCCTGGACTCTATAGAGTCGGGACGCATCAAGCTGGAGCACTATATGCTGGATCAGTGGCGTCTTATGCACATCGGAGCACAGCCGGTGCCTCAGAGCCTTATCCAGCGGTGGCTCAAGGTGTTCCCTCATCATCAGTACGACACCAACTATGGTCTTTCTGAATCAATAGGACCTGGATGTGTGCATCTGGGAGTGGAGAATGTCAACAAAGTCGGAGCTATCGGCAAAGCCGGCTACCTGTGGCAGACCCGGATTGTGGATTCCCATCATAATGATGTCAAGAGGGGAGAGATCGGCGAGCTTGCAGTTAAAGGCCCTGGAGTCATGGAATGCTACTATAAGAACCCTAAGGCTACTGCAGAAGTTCTGTCTGACGGATGGCTGTTCACCGGCGATATGGCCAAGGAGGATGAGGATGGCTTTATCTACCTGGTGGACAGGAAGAAGGATGTCATCATCACAGGTGGCGAGAACCTCTATCCGGTGGAGATAGAGAATTACCTCCGCAAGTACGAGAAGATCAAGGATGTGGCAGTGATAGGTTTCCCTGAGCCACGGCTTGGAGAGATTGCAGGGGCTATAATCGAGATCAAGGAGGGGATGACCTGCACCGAGGAAGAGATAAACGATTTTGCTCAGGGACTGCCTAGGTACAAACGTCCTAAGAAGATAATCTTTGCCAAGGTGCCCCGGAACCCTACTGGAAAAATAGAGAAACCGCTCCTTAGAAAGATGTACAGCACCACAAATCTGGTGGCAGAGGAGATTGGCGAATAAAAGCACTATGGGTCTTATCGCTTCCCTGTACGAAAGAAAGAAGATGCCCCTGGTAATGGGGATTCTCAATGTCACACCAGACTCCTTCTATGCCAAAAGCAGGAAGGAGTCGGCATTTTCGGCCCTGGAGGCTGCCATGGCTATGGAGAGCTCCGGTGCAGACATAATCGACATCGGGGCAGAGAGTACCCGCCCCGGCTTTACCCCTGTGGATGCTGAGGAAGAGATAAAGCGCATGATTCCTGCCATTGAGGCTATAAGAAAGCACACCAGTATCACTATATCGGTGGATACCAGAAAAGGGAGTGTGGCAAAGGCGGCTCTGGATGCCGGTGCCGACATTGTCAACGATATTTCTGCCGGAACCTATGATTTTTCAATAATTGAAATTGTAAAAAAATATAAATGTGATATTATATTAATGCACAGTCAGGAAAATCCTCTTTATTCTGATGTGGTTTCAGAGGTTAAGGATTATCTTGTGTCCCGGGCAGAGGTATTTGAGAATGCCGGTGTTCCGGCAGACAGAATAACTCTGGATCCGGGACTGGGCTTTGGGAAGGATGCTGAGCACAATCTGCTTCTGATGCGCCAGATCAGGCAGCTTGTGGATCTGGGATATCCGGTGCTTATAGGTTGCTCCCGCAAGCGTTTCATCGGCGCTGTCACAGGTGCTGATGTGGATGGACGGCTGGCCGGGACACTGGCGGCCAATGCTTTTGCAGCTGCCCATGGTGCTGCTGTGCTCAGGGTTCATGATGTGAGGGAGACATCCGACATGGTCAAGATGCTTTTCTCTCTTGGAGATATTGCAGTCAGGAGGTGACGATTGGAAAGTTTAGTCTCTTTCTTCACAACCTATGTCAGGCCATTCCTGGATGTGGTTGTCCTTGCTTTCCTGATCTATCAGGTTTATAAGATTCTTCTCCAGAACAACGCTCTTCCGGCTATAAAAGGTGTGGTTGCGGCAGCAGCACTCTACGCCCTGGCATATATCTTCCAGCTGGATACCATCCTTTGGATACTTAACAGACTTGCTGGTGCCCTTATCATCATAGTTGCCATCATCTTTCAGTCAGAGATCCGCAACTTCTTTATCAAGGTTGGACAGAGCCGGTTCCTCCAGAGCCGTCACAGGACAATCGGAACCGAGGTTGAGTCTGTGGTAAGCGCAGCAGAAATTCTCTCTTCGATGAAAAGGGGAGCCCTTGTTGTCTTTTCCCGTCAGACCGGACTTAAGAACATAATAGATACAGGAACAATCCTGAATGCAGATATCTCATCAAGCCTTATTGTGACTATATTCGGAAAAGATACTGCGCTCCACGACGGTGCAATAATCATCTCCGGAAAGAAGATTGTTGCTGCCGGCTGTTTCCTCCCTCTCTCAGAGCAGAAGGGAATAAGAAAGAGCTTCGGAACCAGGCATAGGGCGGCCTTGGGAACTGCCGAGACCACCGATGCAGTTGTCCTTATTGTATCAGAGGAGACAGGAGCTATTTCCCTGGCTTATAACTCCAATCTCTATTATGACCTTAAGCATGATGAGCTATTGAGCACACTGAACAATCTGGTGGTACTGGGTCTTACCCAGAGCGACAGCGGGGAGGATGAGGAATGACAACCGGAAGATTTTTCAAAGTTATCACCCGGAACTGGGCTGCAAAGCTTTTCTGCTTCGCTATTGCAGTTGTCGTTGTGCTGTTCAACAGGATGGATAAGATAGAAGACCGCACCATGAACATTCCTTTCAAGCTCTACACCAACTCCGAGTATATTACAGTACAGGATATCCCCCGTACAATAAAGGTGTCGCTCCGAGGTAACAAGGATGATATCTATTCTATTCTCAGCAGCGATCTTACCGCATTTGCAGATTTCACCAATGTGGCAGAGAACGGAAGCTATGCAAGACCTATAAAGATAGAGCGCAGCGGAAGTGCTCTCTACATCACTCCCCTGGAGATTCATACAACTCCTAACCAGATAAACCTGGCTTTCGAGCGCAAGACTATCAAGCGCATCCCCCTTGAGCCTGTTGTCAGAGGAACTCCGGCCGAAGGCTACGAGATTTCCGGTACATTCCTTTCTCCAAACTTTGTGACAGTGGAAGGACCGGAGAGCGTTCTTGACTCCATCTCATCCTTCAAGACCACCTCTGTGGATCTTGATGGTCACTCCGACAACTTCTCTGTTCAGGTAGGGGTGGAGAACAGCAATAAATTTGTCCGTGTCCTCAATTCAGATGTAAGGCTTTCCCTGAGTATTGCCAAGATCATGGTTGTCAGGACAGTACAGAACGTTACTATACTGCTGGCCCATTGTCCTGACAATCTTACTGCTGTGCCCAATGTCCAGGCTGGCTCCATCAAACTGGAGGTCAACAGCCAGCGGGCAGATACTATATCGGCCTCTTCCATGAAGCTGGTGGCAGAGCTTGGCGACCTCAAGGAGCCAGGAACCTACATTCTGCCTCTGAAGCCTGCGGTTCCCAAGGGGATGAATATGGTAGGCTTCTCACCGGATACTGTGGAGGTCACTGTCACTTCCAAGAACATAACACCGTCACAGGAGACCCCTGCAGAACCAGCGACCGCAGCTTCTGCTGCTTCATCTGCAGAGGTATCAGCAACAGCTGCCCCGGCAGAGAAACCTGCTCAGTAAAAGGGGTAAGCCTTGGCAAATATCAAGCTTACTTTAGCCTATGATGGAACAGCCTATTGCGGCTGGCAGATCCAGAATGATGATGACACAATCCAGGGACGCTTGGAAAAGGCTCTTGAGAAGCTGCATGGCCATCCTGTGAAGATAACAGGGGCAGGGCGCACCGATTCGGGGGTTCACGCAAGAGGACAGTGTGCCAATTTTATCACTGATATGACCATGCCGGTTGGGAAGTTCAGGGAAGCCCTTAATTCTTTCCTTCCTCCCGATATCAGGATCCTGAGAAGCGAGACAGTCTCTGACAGCTTCCATGCCCGCTACGACGCCACAGAGCGGATATATAAATACTACATTCTGCCCAGGGCTTTAAGTTATCCGTGGACAGACCGTTACAGTCTGACCGTTAAGGAACAGCTTGATTTAAACAGACTTAATGAACTGGTGTCGCCCCTTGTTGGATTCCATTCCTTTGCATCTTTTGCCTCTGTGATGGAGGATGGATATCCCATGGAGAGGACAGTGAACTCGGCTGTTTTTTACCAGAACCAGGGTTATACTGTGTTCAAGATATCTGCCGACGGCTTTTTAAGACGCATGGTGCGTTCAATTGCAGGCACAGTGCTTGATCTGTATGAGAAAGGGGAGGATGGTTCTGCCATGAAATCTGTTCTGGAAGCTCAGGACCGTTCTGCGGCCGGACCATGTGCTCCGGCAAAAGGGCTCTTCCTTGACCAGGTGATATATGGGAAACATTGATTCAGAATTATATAAACTTATAAGCAATACTCAGGACTATATTCAGTATGGCATGATTTCGGACCGGCAGCTGCCAGATATGATGCTTAAGCAGGAAGAGCCTGATTCTCTTGAGAAGATTGCAGCCGAGATCTCGAAGTGCCGGAAGTGCCGCTTATGCGAGAAACGTAAGAATGTGGTGCCTGGCATGGGAGTTCTTAACCCGGATGTGCTGGTGATAGGCGAAGGACCGGGCGGCGACGAGGATATCCAGGGACTTCCATTTGTGGGTAAGGCGGGGCAGTATCTGGACAAGTGGCTTGATGCCATAGGACTTTCCCGCCACACCAACTGCTTTATCGGCAATGTGGTAAAGTGCCGCCCTCCTATGAACCGGGACCCGCAGCCCGATGAGATAGCATCCTGTATGCCTTATCTTGAGCGCCAGATTGCAATTATCAAACCCAAGTTCATACTTACGGTGGGCCGCATCTCATCGGCCGTCCTTTCAGGACAGGAGGCCGGAATCGGCCGGCTGCGGGGCAGAACCTACAGCTTCAGGGGCATTCCCCTGATTCCTACATATCACCCCAGCGCTGTTCTCCGGGATCCGACCCTCCGTAAACCGGTATGGGACGACCTCAGGCGGCTTAAGGCTGAACTTGAAGAGATAAAGAATGTACATTAAAGTTGCTTTCAATCTTCCACTTAAGAAAATATTCACATATCTTCCGCCGGAAAAAGGGGAGTGTGCTGTTGGAATGCGGGTCAAGGCTCCTTTCGGCCGCCGGGAGATGCAGGGTTTTGTGGTGGAAGTTGCCGAAAGCTTGGACGAGGATGTATCAAATCTTAAGTCTATAACCAAGATAATGGAGGCTGACCCCCTTTTTGATAAATCCACATGGCAGACAGCATTGTGGATTGCCGATATGTATATGTGCGGCTGGGGCGAAGCCCTCTATGCCATGCTCCCCGGAGGTAAGCGGGAGAAGGATCTTGAGGATGAGCTGGAGGGCTCCTATGGGCTTCCGGGCTCAATAACCCTTACCGATGAGCAGCAGAATGCAGTGAACTCTGTTCTGGAAGGCTCAGAATCTCTATTCTATATTCATGGAATAACAGGAAGCGGCAAGACCGAGGTGTTCCTTACTCTGGCTGAAAAAATGCTGAAAGAGGACAGGGGAATAATCTATCTTGTTCCCGAGATTGCCCTGACCCACCAGATGGTGGATGCTGTAAAAAAGAGGTTTGCAGACACTGTGGCTGTGCTCCATTCTGCCCTTACTCCGGCCCAGCGCCTTAAGCAGTGGCGCCGTATACAGAGCGGAGATGCCAGAGTGGTTATAGGAGCCCGCAGTGGTATCTTTGCCCCGGTCCGAAACCTTGGTCTTGTCATAATAGATGAGGAGCATGAGAACTCCTATAAATCAGGTTCTTCTCCCCGGTACCATGCCCGTCAGGTTGCAATGTACAGGGCTAAGAAAGAGAATGCCAAGCTGGTTATGGGCAGCGCCACTCCATCGGTGGAGGCATATCATCTTATGGAGAAGGGGACAATAACCAGGCTTTCTCTTACCCGTCGTGTTTCCGGAGGACAGCTGCCACAGATACAGGTGGTGGACATGAGCTCCGAGCACTATGCTATTTCTGCAGTGCTCCAGAAAGAGATTATAAGGGTGTGCAGAGAGGGCAGGCAGGTTATCCTGTTTCTTAACCGCCGTGGATTTTTCTACAATTTCTCCTGTACCGACTGCGGTTACGAAGCTAAATGCTCCCATTGCTCCATACCTCTTACATATCACAAGGACAGAGGTCTTCTTATATGCCATTACTGCGGTTATTCCCAGCGCCCTGAAAGAGCCTGCCCGAGCTGCGGCTCGCTGCAGGTGGGATATAATGGCTTTGGAACAGAGAAGATAGAAGAGGATATAAAACGCCTTTTCCCAAGCCTTAAGACCCTCCGTCTGGACAGCGATACAGCCTCGGACAAGGGGAGGACCAAGGAGGTTCTGGACAGCTTTGCAAAAGGAGAGGCTGATATTCTTCTAGGCACTCAGATGGTGGCTAAAGGGTTCAACTTTCCAAAGGTGTCGCTGGTGGGAATAATCCTGGCTGATACTACACTTCAGATGCCGGATTTCCGCTCTGCTGAGCGTACATTCTCCCTTTTGACCCAGGTGTCAGGCAGGGCAGGGCGCTTCTCGGCCGGTGGCAAGGTGATAATTCAGACATATAGACCCGGCAACTATGCTATAGCATGTGCCGCCGCCCTGGACGAGAAAAGCTTCTACAGAAGTGAGCTCCAGTCCAGGCAGCTTCTGGGATTTCCCCCTTTTTCTAGACTGTTCCGCTTTGTATTCCGGAGCAAGAACCAGGAAAAAGCTCTTTCTTCTGCCTCTGATTTTGCACAGATGCTTACCAGGATGCAGCCAACAGGCTTCCGCTTCCAGATGCTGGGACCGGCCGAATGTCCTCTGGCTGTGATTTCAGATAACTATAGATATCAGATCATTATTAATACAGATAAATTTGCATCTGCACATGGTGTTCTTTCAGCTGCCTTGGCATCCTATAAGGTTCCTTCCGGAGTCTATGTGGAAGCTGATGTGGATCCTTTGAGTCTTATGTGATTATTTAGCCAGAAGATTGTTCAAGGCTGCATCTGCGGCCTGTCTGATCTCCGGTGGCCATCCTGCATCCCTGGCTACTATAAGCTGGTCTGCAGCGTTTGCATCTCCAGATTTTCCAAGTGAGTTGATCACCATAAGTACAATTTTGTGATTCTCGTATTTAGTGGCCCCTTCCTTGGTATAATCATTCTGCTCCTTAAGATATTCTGAAAGGACATTCACTCCGTTCTGGCAGTGGGGTGCAGCCTTTATGGCCAAGTCGGTGAAGGAAGGGCTGTAGGAGCCGTAGAGTATCTTCTTAAGGGCAGCTTCGGTTCCCCTTACCTTATATGGAGATTTCTCTATTGCGGCACAGGCGTTGATCATATAATCCCCGAATTCATAGTCGTTTACTATAGTCTCGGAGAAGATATAGGCTGCCAGATCCACCTTCTGGACTTCAAGGGCATTGGATTGCCTGCTTAAATCCAGAATAAGGGTGCGTCCCTTTGAGCTGTGCTCCCTGTCGGATATGTCCTTAAGGATAGCTGTAGGGTTCCGTACAATTACAGCCATGGCTTTGGCTGCCCGGTCCTGTATTCCCGACTCCTTTGAATAGTCGCTCATTCTGGCGTGAAACAGAGGCTCATAGCAGTTTTTGGAATGGAGGCTTTCAAGGGCAAGTACACATGACCATGCAGTATCCTCGTTCTCCTTGAGCACATTTTCGTAGCCCTGGGTTATAAGGAAATACTGTTTTGTATTTGAATTCTCCAGAAGTTCTATGATGTTGTCCGAATACTGCACAGCTCCGATCTTTCCAAGGGCTTCTGCGGCAGTTCTTACAAGCTGGTTGTTGTCGGAATCTTTGAATATGGTGAAGATTAGATCTGCATCTTCTAAGGAATTGGTTTCTCCCAGCCGTTTTACAAGGACTTTGACGAATGCGTCCACAGCTTCGCTGCTCTGTCCTGCGAATTTCCCGTCAATTGTGGTTTTTAGCTTCTCTGACGCATATGTGCCTGCAAACCGGTCAGAACTGTCAAATGCATTTTCAAGAAGCTCTGTCTTATACTCAAGGTCAGACTGTTCCATAATTCTAATCATGGTCATAGTCTGATCAAAAGTGCCGGCGCTGAGCGGAAGTGCTATACAAAAGGCCAGAAGGGCAGATGTCAATAACTTTCTCATCTTTGCCTCCTACCGCTCATACAGGATACAGCTCTGCTCAAGCTGCTCCAGCTCCCTGCCGTCACCCGAGTAAGTGGTCTTGAGCACTTTCAGGTACTGCTCTGAATAAGTATAGTTTATATACCATTGAAGTTTCTTGTCCTCGCCCTGGAACTCCTCCCGGTATATCAGACCGTTACGGAATATGGACCGGTGCTGTGCCAGCAGGTTGTCATCCTTGTCATAAGCACTTTCACAGATAAGATTTCCATTCTTATCATATTCATTTATAAAATATTCAGACAGTATTCCATTGGCACTGAAGCTGTCCACCCGTGTGTTCCTGCCGTATTTATAAGTGTAGACATTGTAGGAGAGAAGGGCTTCATTTCCGTTATAAACTCTCCATTCTGCAGTCCTGCCTGCATCGTCGTAATCATATTCTTCTATGGCGATAAGCTTGTTTGAGCCGTTGAACAGAAGCTGTTCCTCAATTTTACCTGCTTCATTCCTGGTTATCACATAGTACCTGATAATATTGTTGTCTTTATCCAGGTAGCTCTTCCGTTCGGTGTGGACCTCGATCTTCTCGTTTACAACTAACTCGATAAGCTCGTTATGGATGTTATATATCTCGATACGTTCAGGGTTGAACTTGTCCTGACCATAAGTGTAAACAGAGGTGGAGGTGACTTGTCCGTTCTCTCTCTTTATCTCTTTCAGGGGGATATGAGTCTTGGTGAATTTTACGCCGGATTCGGAGCGCTGCTGCTCTTTCTCCTGTTCCTTTACCTTATCTTTGCTTTTTTCTTTTTTTGTCTCGGTTACAGCTTTGGAGGGTTGCTCTTTTTTCTGAGGTGCTGTTGTGGTACATGCTGTAAAGGTCAGGCAAGCTGCTATAAGCAGCCAAGCCAGGCGTTTGGCCATAATTCCTCCATCCTGATATAAAAACCCGCAAAGCCGCTTGGAGATAATCTCTTGAACTCATTGTTCAGGTGGGTTTTTTATCCTCAGATTTCATGAGTATTCCGAAAGGAATGCCAATTTATCCTGGAAAAATCCCTTTACTATGGTTTGCTCCAAGAGATTTCCACTCCGCCCGCACTCCGCAGGCGCTCTTATTCTTCTTCTGCAAGTGCAGCATCTATGCTGCTGATGAGCCGCTGAGCCAATGCTTCTGCATCAGTTCTGTCCTGCTCAGAGGATTTCTGTTCCCTGAAAAGCTCATCTATTAAATTTATACATGTTAATAAAGATATTTTCAAGGGTTCTTTGATATGGAATGATGATTGTGATTTATTAATTTCTTGTTCGAGATATGAAAGGATTCTGTTGATATAATCAGGATCCTCATTCGTCTGGAATGAGAACGAGGACCCTAATAAATTAATCTTGAAAGTATTGCTCATATCAGCTTAAAGTCAGAAAATATTGAGCTGATCCTTGCCAGGTGCGTTATCATCCGGACCCAGCTGAATATTCAATGTATCTTCCTGTGGAGCTGAGAAAGAGAATGCGTTCTGAGCATTCTTGACTTCGCCTACATGGGATGGAGCGTTGGAAATAGGCTCCAGGTTGTCAAAGTCATCAAAAATCTTGATAGCATTGGCAAGTTCGTTCTCAACTTCATCATTGCCGCTCTTAAGGGAGGAGACAATGCTCTCCAGCTCTTCTTCCCGGATCTTTGCATTTGAAAGGTTTGTCCTGAGCTGTGCATTCTCAGCTCTGAGAGCCTTGATCATCTCAATTGCTTTTGCAATGCGGTCTTCCAGCGCCTTGATCTGTTCCATTATGCTCATCCTGTTCTCCATCAAGCCTTAAGGGCTTCTTTTGCTTTTTCAACAAGTGCTGTGAAAGCAGCCTTGTCCTCGATAGCCATATTGGAAAGTGCCTTTCTGTTCAGAACAATGTTAGCCTTGGCCAGACCGTTCATGAACTGTGAATAGGTAGTTCCCTGGTTTCTGCATTCTGCTGAGATTCTGGCAATCCAGAGGGATCTGAAGTGTCTTCTTCTCTGCTTTCTGTGGTCATAAGAATTCTGGAGCGCTCTTGCTACAGTCTCTTTTGCTGTCTTGAAAAGCAGGCTTCTTGAGCCTCTGAATCCTTTTGCTCTCTCTAAAATTTTCTTTCTTCTATCATGACGTCTTGTTCCGTCTACTGCTCTTGGCATAATCTAACTCCTTTGATTTAATTAACTGTAAGGCATCAAAACCTTTGCTCTTGCCTGCTCAGCCTTGCTGAGGATTCCAGAATGTCTAAGGTTTCTCTTCCGCTTTGTTGACTTCTTGGTCAGAATATGACGCAAGCCCATCTTCTTGTACTTGATTTTTCCAGTTCCTGTAAAGGAATATCTTTTTGCCGCAGATTTGCGAGTCTTCATTTTTGGCATGCAAACGCCTCCTATTTTTTGCCCTTTGGACTCAATAACATGGACATATAACGACCCTCCATCATAGGGGGCTTGTCCAGATTGTACTCATCGTTCAAAAGCTCCAGGATTTTCTCCAGTGTCTCACGTCCTATCTCGGTATGAGCCAGCTGACGTCCCTTGAACCTTACGGTGATCTTTACCTTGTTTCCTTCGTCGAGAAATTCTTTAACGTGTTTGGTCTTGAACTGCAGGTCATGTATTTCGATTAATGGCTGCATTCTTACTTCTTTTATTTTTATCTGCTTCTGCTTCTTCTTTGACTCCTTGAGTTTTTTCTCCTGGTCAAAGACATATTTTCCATAATCCAGCAGCTTGCAGACTGGCGGATTGGCCTGGGGTGCCACCTCAACTAAATCGTAGCCCCTTTCCTGCGCTAAAGTAAGTGCCTCCTGAATTGATACGACGCCTTTCTGTTCGCCGTTTTCATCCAACAGTCTAACTTCTCTAACTCTTATACCCTCATTAATTCTTAATTCCTTTTCAGCCAATAGTCCTCCTAATATAAATTCAGTAATAATATGTTCAAAAAAAATATCATATACAAATAAAATAGTCAATATCGGCGCGGAAATGACGATAAATGTGAATAGGAACAGCTATGACAGGCATATCATACACCATTATAGGCGGGGAAAAACAGAATAATACCCCCCATACAATACCATGGACTCTTCTTGTGCTTAACCGGGGACGCTCTGCTGTACAGGTTTCCCATCTTAAGTTTGCCGAGGTGATTTCTATAGAAAGCTCCACCCATAGACGACATGAAACTGTTCCCAATGTAAAGACCCTTATCACAGACACATCGGTAAATCCTGGAGAGCAGGTGAACCTTGGAATAAGTGCTGCAAGATATCCTTTTGTAGCAGTCATCTGGAACGACATGCAGCTTAGAACCCTGTTCTCGCCTCAGTTCGTAAGAGAGGTGGAGGAAAGCGGCGCTGTCTGCTCTGTTCCTATGCTCTACAGCCACAGAGGAGATCTTATTCCTTCCATACCGACCCCGGCCCATTCAATGCGTACTGTCAAGACTATTCCCATGACTGCTATAGAGACCGGGACTGCTGCTCTCTATCCCTTTGATTATGCCGGTATCTACAATAAAAAGCTGTTCCAGCTGACAGGAGGCTATGATCCCGAGATCAACTCAAGCTTCTGGCAGAAGATGGACTTCGGCTTCCGGAGCTGGCTCTGGGGCGAAAGAATTGTGCTCAATGCATCCTTCAGAATCTATTATACCAACGATTTACAGCAGGATGACCAGACCATAGACCAGGATTACCGCCGTTTTTACCTGCGGAATCTGGCTGTACGTATCAAGGATAACCTGGCCTACCTGCCTAAATCTGGAATCTTCAGTTATATTTTCCGTTCCGGGGAAGGGCCTGTTGTGGCTATGACCGAGTATAAGGAGACATCAGCCTGGATAGAACAGAATAATACCAGATTTATCCAGAGCGGCCGTACATTGGTGGAAAACTGGCATCATAGCCCGGAGGAAGATGAGTAGAATTATGGACAGAAAACTGGTTTTCCTCTTCCTTCTTTTATTTTCAGCCTCATCTCTCTTCGGTGCCGACACCGATATTTTCTCTTTTGCAAAGAGTATCTCAGGCAAGGTGGTATGGGATTCCAGAACTGGGTCAGGCCAGATTTCCACTTCCCGCTATGTTTATAATTTTATTCCAGGCATCCCTTGGGTTGTGACTGACAAAGGGGATAAGATAGGGCAGGATGCCATATATCTTAAAAATGGAATGATAATGATTCCCGATTCCCTGGCAAAAGCTGTATCCACTTATCATAAAGGTTCAGCCAAGAAATCTGACAGCGGTCACCGGGTGGCTGCCATATTCATTGACCCGGGCCATGGCGGTAAAGATCCGGGTGCCATCGGAACCCATAAGAAGAACGGCAGGACATTCAAGGTCATGGAGAAAAGCGCTGTTCTGGATGTGGGTAAAAACCTCCGCGCCAAGCTGACTTCCACATATCCTGATAAAAAGATACTTATGAGCCGCACCGGCGACACCTATCCGACTCTGGATGAAAGGGTCAAAATGGCAAACAGGGTCAAGCTGGGTCCTAACGAGACCATTCTGTTTGTATCTATCCATGCCAATGCATCGCTGAAGTCCCAGGCAAACGGCTTTGAGGTATGGTATCTGCCTCAGGAATACCGCCGGACTGTAGTGGATTCCCAGTCCATAAACTCTACCAACAAGAACCTTCTTTCAGCTGTGAACACCATAGCAGAGGAGGAGCTTTCCATGGAGAGCGAGCTCCTGGCTAAGTCAGTTATGTCCGGAATGAAAGACAAAATAGGAAAAGATATACCATGCAGGGGTATCAAGCAGGAATCCTGGTTTGTTGTCCGCAATGCCAAAATGCCTTCAATCCTTATAGAAATCGGGTTTGTTACAAATCCTAAGGAAGGTGAGCTCCTCTCCAGTGCCAGCTACTTGCAAAAAATATCCGATGGAATTTATAATGGTATAAAAGATTTTATCTATACTTTTGAGCATTCGGAGAAAAAATGAAAAGAGTGTTTCAGGCTGCAGTCATTATAGCTCTAATAGCCCTTGCGGTTTCTGCTGTATGCCTCTACAAAGCGCAGAAAAACTATACAGAGCGCACCCTTTTCTTCGTGGAACCTGTCTCTAAGGCAGTAGTGATGGAACACCGTCTGATAGCTGAAAAAAACGATCTTGAGCTTAATGTGGAACTCCTGATTAAGGACGAGCTTTTAGGACCGGCACTTCTGGTCAGGGACAGTGTATTCCCGTCCGGCACCAGGCTTAACCATGTGCTTCTCCGGGATGGTGTGCTTTATGCCGATCTCAGCCTGGAAGCCATGTTCCCTTCTGCCCACAGCGGCCTGAACTTTCAGGACAGCATCCGGATACTGGAAAAGACAGTCTCTTTCAACTTCCCTGAGATAAAAAACATTGTAGTCACTATTGATGGAAGCATTCCGAATTAATGTATTGACATTTTTTGGGCAGTGTTATATAAACATCTATGGTCAAGCCGCTGTAGCTCAGTTGGTAGAGCAATAGACTGAAAATCTATGTGTCATCAGTTCGATTCTGATCGGTGGCAGCTTAAACTGGATCTTGAAAGGTCCAGTTTTTTTTTTGCTTGATTATACTTTAATAAATAGATATACTTTTATTGATGAAAGATTTAAATAAAAAACTAGTTTTGCTTCTTATATTGTTTGTATTTATATCTGGCTCCATCTTCGCCGCCTCCGATGAGGACGATGATGACTATGACACATATGAGGAAACCTTCAGCCTGGGTGACCAGATGTTCTTTATAAACGGTGGAGTTTTTATTCCCCTTTTCTTCTTCGACAGAAGTGCTGATGTGATGGATACCAACCTGACATTGGGCGGAACAGGCTCTCTAAGCTGGCAGGTATTCCTCTCAAACCATATTTCTGTGGGTGGAGAGCTTGGGGGTATGTTTGCATTAAGCCCAAACAAGCGTGTACTTTATATGATACCTCTTACAGTCAAAGCTACCTACTGGTTCAGGTTTTATCCCTTTGAGATACCTATATCCCTGGGCTTGGGAGGTAACCTCTCGATCCTTGAGGAGGCAGCTCATATTGATTTCATAGCCAAGCCCAGTTTAGGTTTCTATTGGAACTTCAACGAGGAGTGGGCCTTCGGAGCAAATGCAGCCTATTGGTTTGTGCCGCAGATGTATTCCGGAAGCGGAAAAGTCTCAAGCAGTCACAGCATGTTCGGAAACTTCATGGATGTGACACTTTCTGTGCTCTTCAGGTTCTAGGGGGTAGGCATGAGTAAAAAGTTACTTTCAGCAGTACTGATTCTTATCACTATGTCCCTGCTTTTCTCCTGTAACGAGAGCGAAATCGGTGTATTCTACGGTCTTGCCCATGAGGAGAAGGTAAAGAACTACGCCCTTCCTGATCATTGTACTGCCGA
>Ga0256405_10006135_pt1 | contig 19646 bp, 11 predicted proteins | sample RumenRJG_02DNA_FD_189096 | JGI IMG/M metagenome (GOLD analysis project Ga0256405, IMG submission 189096) | Bovine rumen microbial communities from Lethbridge, Alberta, Canada - RJG_02 | ecosystem: Host-associated > Mammals > Digestive system > Stomach > Rumen | place: Canada: Alberta... | reverse complement strand
CGTAATCAATCTATTTATCAAACTGAAATCGATATCAGGATGTTGCGGAACCAATTGCCACAAAATCATACGACCAGGCGTTGTATTAACTGTAACAGCCTTCTTGCTACCATCGTGTTGTAATTGATAATAACGAGCACGAATTTTCGAATGAAGGGTAACAATTCTGTTTTGTAACGCCATCTCGATTTCACCAATCGATGAGAACATCATACCTTCACCTGGCTCACCAGCTTTTTCCATTGTAATGTAATAAACACCCAACGTAATATCCTTCGTAGGAAGAATAATTGGCTTACCGCTCGACGGGCTTAAAATGTTGTTCGATGACATCATTAAAACACGAGACTCAAGCTGTGCCTCCAACGATAATGGAACGTGAACAGCCATTTGGTCTCCGTCGAAGTCTGCGTTAAACGCTGTACAAACCAACGGATGCAACTTAATAGCTTTTCCTTCGACCAATACCGGCTCGAATGCCTGAATACCAAGTCTGTGCAAAGTAGGAGCACGGTTCAACAACACCGGATGCTCTTTAATAACCTCTTCGAGAATATCCCAAACCTCTGGACGTTCTTTCTCGACCATACGCTTTGCTGCCTTTAATGTAGTAGCTAAACCGTATCTCTCTAAGCGAGAATAAATAAATGGTTGGAACAACTCTAACGCCATTTTCTTTGGCAAACCACATTGATGTAATTTCAACTCTGGTCCAACGACGATAACCGAACGACCAGAATAGTCAACACGTTTACCAAGCAAATTTTGACGGAAGCGACCTTGCTTACCTTTCAGCATATCAGAAAGTGATTTCAATGGTCTTCTGCCTGTTCCTGTAATAACACGTCCACGGCGACCGTTATCAAACAACGCATCAACGGCTTCTTGTAGCATTCTCTTTTCGTTTTTAACGATGATGTCAGGAGCTTTCAATTCAAGCAATCTTTTCAAACGATTGTTACGGTTAATAACACGGCGATACAAGTCGTTTAAATCTGATGTCGCAAATCTGCCTCCATCCAACGGAACTAACGGACGCAACTCAGGTGGGATAACTGGAATACACTCCAAAATCATCCACTCAGGCTTTGTACCCGAAGTTAAAAATGACTCAACGAGCTTCAATCTTTTAACAAGACGACGGCGTTTCATATCGGATTTAACTGTCTTTAATTCACCACGTAAATGCTCGCTTTCTGCTGATAAATCAAGATTCATCAACAATGTACGTAACGCTTCAGCACCAATACCAGCAGTAAAACTATCTTCACCATAAGTGTCTTGAGCTTTGTAATACTCATCTTCAGTTAACAACTGTAATGGCTCCAATGGAGTCATACCTGGATCGATAACAATGTAGTCATCAAAGTACAAAACTTTCTCCATATCGCCAGAAGAGATATCTAGCAACAAAGCAATTCTGCTTGGAGGTGATTTTGTGAACCAAATATGAGCTACAGGAGAGGCAAGCTCAATATGTCCCATACGCTCTCTACGAACTTTTGATAATGTTACCTCAACACCACATTTTTCGCAGATAACACCTCTGTATTTCATACGCTTATACTTACCACACAAGCATTCATAGTCTTTTACAGGTCCAAAAATTCTAGAACAGAATAAGCCGTCTCTCTCCGGCTTAAAAGTTCTGTAGTTAATAGTCTCAGGCTTTTTGACTTCACCAAACGACCAAGACCTAATTCTTTCAGGACTCGATATAGATACTTTTATAGCATCAAAATTGTTTAGATTACTTACTTGTCCAAACATTTTCTGTAATTGATTTGCCATTTTCTAATCGCCTTTCTAATTAACTGTTTCAGCATCTTTTTCAGCAACATCATGCAAGAACTCGAAGTTCAATCCGAGACCACAGAGCTCTTTCATAAGAACGTTGAACGATTCAGGAATACCTGGCTCAATATTCTCATCACCTTTAACGATAGACTCATAAGCCTTTGTACGACCAACAACGTCATCTGACTTAACGGTAAGGATTTCTTGCAAGGTATAAGCCGCACCATAAGCCTGCAATGCCCAGACTTCCATTTCTCCGAATCTTTGTCCACCGAATTGAGCTTTACCACCCAACGGCTGTTGTGTCACTAAGCTGTAAGGTCCGATAGAACGTGCGTGAATCTTATCGTCAACCATGTGATGTAATTTCAACATGTAGATACAGCCAACTGTAACCTTTCTATCAAACGGTTCACCCGTACGACCATCAATCAACGTCATCTGGCCGGATTCATCCAAACCACATTTCTTAAACGTTGCAACGATGTCTGATTCATGAGCACCATCAAACACAGGTGTAGCTACAGGAACACCTTTCTTAACGTTCTTTGCTAACTCAGCGACTTCATAATCCGACATACTATCGATATCGGCATTTTCATCTTTTCTATCGTAAATACCTTTCAACTCTGCACGAAGATTTTTCATCAATTCTTCATCAGATTGAACTTTCTCGATAACGTTACAAACTCTGCGACCGAGACCTTTCGACGCCCAACCTAAGTGGGTCTCCAAGATTTGTCCAATGTTCATACGTGAAGGAACACCCAGTGGGTTCAAAACGATATCCAACGGCGTACCATCCTCCATATGAGGCATATCCTCAACTGGAACAATAATAGAAACGATACCCTTGTTTCCGTGACGTCCTGCGAGCTTGTCTCCTGGTTGTAATTTACGCTTATCAGCAACAAACACCTTTACAACTTTCAACACACCCGGAGCCATCTCTCCGCCTTCGCGAAGTTTCTCGACCTTGTCTTCAAACTCTTTCTGAAGCTTTATACACACAGCATCATAATCAGCATGTAATGCAGCTATCTTTGCCGCAAGCTCCTTATCAGCAACAACTATCTGACGCCATTGCCCTTTGCTCATAGTATCAAGCCACTCCTCAGTTGCAATTTTATCTTTGCATGGAACTGGAGACGATTTTACAGCCTGATTTAAAAGCATTTCTTTCAGGTTTTTGCAATATGTCGAAAAATAGATATTTTTCTCAATTTCCATATCCTTCTGATATGCGTCGATTTCTCTACGTTCAATAGCAATGGATCTTTCATCTTTTTCAACACCACTACGTGAGAAAATTTTCACATCAACAACAACGCCCTTTACCCCTGGCGGAACACGTAACGATGAATCTTTTACATCAGCAGCACGCTCACCGAAAATAGCTCGCAACAACTTCTCTTCAGGAGTCATCATTGACTCACCTTTTGGCGTAACTTTACCGACTAAGATATCACCAGCAACGACTTCAGCACCAATACGAACGATACCGGCTTCATCGAGGTTTCTCAATGCATCATCTGAAACATTAGGAATATCACGGGTAATTTCTTCGTTACCAAGTTTCGTATCTCGAGCCATTACTTCAAATTCTTCGATATGAACGGAAGTAAAGTAATCGTCTTGAATTAATCTTTCAGAAATAACGATAGCATCTTCGTATGTATAACCGTTCCAGCTCATAAATCCAACTGTAACGTTGCATCCGAGAGCCAATTCACCCATTTCAGTACCAGCACCATCAGCTATGATATCACCAGCTTTAATTTGATCGCCAACCTTCACCAATGGTTTTTGGTTCAAACATGTACTTTGGTTAGATCTCTCAAATCTTCTCAAATTATAAATATCAACGCCCAAACCATCGCCACCAAGCACTCTGACAACGATTCTATCGCCATCAACCCGATCGACAACACCATCACGATTAGCAACGACAACAACACCAGAGTCTTTAGCAACAACAGCTTCCATACCAGTTCCAACTAATGGAGCTTCACATCTCATAATAGGAACAGCCTGACGTTGCATGTTTGCCCCCATCAATGCACGGCTGGCGTCGTCATTTTCCAAAAACGGAACCAACGCAGCAGCGACAGAAACAACCTGACGAGGAGAAACGTCCATCAAATCCACATCATCACGATGAGCCGTAACAAATTCACCATTACGACGTGCCGTAACAAATTCATCTTTAAAATGGCTGTCTTCTGTAAGCTCGGCGTTCGCCTGTGCAACAACGTGCTTTGTCTCTTCTGATGCAGATAAGTACACAACTTCATCAGTAACAACGCCATCTACAACCTTACGATACGGAGCATCAATAAATCCATACTTGTTAATCTTTGCAAACACAGACAAAGAATTAATCAATCCGATATTTTGTCCTTCAGGAGTTTCAATTGGACAAATACGACCGTAATGTGTAGGATGAACGTCTCTAACATCGAAACCCGCTCTGTCTCTGGTCAAACCACCAGGACCCAACGCAGAAATACGACGCTTATGCGTAATCTCAGCCAATGGATTGACTTGATCCATAAATTGAGACAATTGAGACAACCCAAAAAACTCACGTATAGCAGAAGCTATAGGCTTTGAGTTAATAATATCGTTAGGAACAGCTGCATCAAGATCAACAGCCCCCATACGCTCACGTACAGTACGCTCCATTCTCGCTAAACCGGCTCTAAATTGATTTTCCACCAATTCTCCAACTGAACGAACACGTCTATTGCTTAAGTTATCGATATCATCAACAGTTCCATTACCATCTTTTAATTCATGCAACATTTTTAAAATGGTCATGATATCGCTTTTCATCAAAATTCCCAAATCTTCAGGATACGTAGACCCGATTCTGGAATTCATTTTCGTTCTACCAACAGACGACAAATCATAACGATCTGCATTTGAGAATAAATTATAGAACATTTCTTGTGCACTGTCTAAGGTTGGTGGTTCGCCTGGTCGCATAATTCTAAACAACTCAAACAAGGCATCTGATCTGTTATTACACTTATCAGCAGCAAGAGTATTCCTAATATAAGCATCACTTCCGGATTTAACATCTAAGACAGCAAACGTTGTACCGCCATTTATAATTTGACCGATTAAATCCTCAGTTAACTCATCGCCGGCCTCAGCTATAACAACGCCAGTCGATGGATCAATAACATCTAATGCGTTGAACTTACCAATTAAGTCTTCCATCGAGAGAACGACATGCTTTACACCGGCTTCTTGTAAAGCTTTTATTGTGCGAGAAGTTATTTTTTCACCAGCTTTTACAACGACATTTCCGTTGTCAGCGTCTATCAAGTCTTTTTCTAAACGCTCGCCTTTCCATTGCTCTGGATTGAAGTCTCTATACATCAAATTAAGATCGTTACGATGTACCACATAATGAGGATAGAAATAATTCAATATTTCTTCACGATCCATACCTTCAATTTCTATAGGTTTAAATTCTTTATTTGGATTTTCCGCCCTCTTCTTCTCCATCGCCATCGAATCAAGAGCAAGCAACAGAGTAGATGCTAGCATTTTCCTTCTACGATCGATTCTTACGTAAATTTGATCTTTTATATCGAACTCGAAATCGATCCATGCACCCTTATAAGGTATAATGTGAGCTGCATACAAGAACTTACCTGAAGTATGTGTCTTGCCATTGTCATGATCAAAGAAAACACCTGGAGATCTTTGCATTTGAGAAACGACAACACGCTCAGCACCATTTATGATAAATGTTCCAGTATCAGTCATTAAAGGCAAATCGCAGATAAATACATCTTGCTCTTTTATATCCTTTACTGTCTTCTTTCCTGAATCTTGATCGATATCCCAAACAATTAATCTAAATGACGCCCTTAAAGGAGACGCGTATGTTAACCCGCGAGTACGGCACTCTTTTTCTGTATACTTTGGTTCTCCCAAATGATATCCACGAAAATCTAACTGTGCACGCCCTGCATTATCTGTCATAGGGAATATTGATTTGAATGCTTCATCCAATCCTATATCACTTCTTAAATCGCTATTGTTATCTGTATTTAAGATACTTCTATAAGATGCTCTTTGTAAATCTATGAGATTTGGATGCTTTGCAACCTCCCTAATTCGACCAAAACTTTTTCTAAATCTTTTACGCTCAGTGAACGTTCTGACCATGTCGAAACCCCTGCAAAACTAATGAAAAGACCCTAAAAAAGGTCACAACTCTATCATCAAATGATAAAACTTTGGTTAATACAATACAAGGGAGAACGTCAAAATACAAGAGGCATGCACATATAAAACTCTTAAAATTTTTTCATTTTTCAACAAATCAACTGCAAAAATTATTTATGCGACTTTATATCATATAATCGCATCCACCGAGAAAGTCTTTTTTTGTAATTATATAAGCTATGATAATTAAAAAGCTATCTTTATTGCCGCAGGAGATGACGCCGTTTTATTGCCGTCAATAATTTCTATCGTCATTTACCGTGGTTTACGAAGTAAATCAAGAGGAAGAAATTATTACATGGGGATTACGTCGACGAACAAAAGCAGCTCTCGTAACGAATGTGGCTAAGGTACGTCATTAAACTGACGTCATACTATTTTCCTCATAATATGTGTATCAATTGTGGATAACTTAAGTTTTTATGAAAAAAAATTACATTGTTCAAAAATAGATAACAAGTTATCCACAGGATTGTTCAAACATATCACAACAGTTTTAACTATTTTTTAACTTTTATTAACAAATAGTTAACAATATAAAATCACCGATTTCTAAAATAATCCACTAATTCACAGGCTCAAAATAAACAACAAAAAATATATATAAATATATATTGATATATGTTTAGCTTTGTTATATAAATGTATCGTAATGAGCGGGGTGTAGCGCAGCCCGGTAGCGCGTCTGCTTTGGGAGCAGGATGTCGGAGGTTCGAATCCTCTCGCCCCGACCATTTTCTTAATTAATCGTGTAGTTGTTTTTTTTAGACGGATATTTTCCGAATTATACTTGTTTTTTTATAGATTGGAGAATATTACGCCATAATTACGGCACACTAAATTTTGGATAAATTCTCTCTCTCCGTGACGAGGGGATGCTTTTTCTTTTCTTACTAATTTTTTTTATGCCTGTTTACGTTTTATAAATAATTGCTTGTTACACTTAAATCAGATGCATAGGAGTAAATGTTTATAAATCTCAAGAGGTTTTACAAAATAGTGCCTTTTTCAAATCAATCAATTATCAACAAAGCATTACTATTGCATTTTATTCCTGTTTGTATTGGCTCTGGCATTTGTATATATTTTTCTTTAAATAAAGAGCCAATATTTTTGGCTAATTGTTTGATTTGTATATTGTTTTTTGTAAACATTTTTATTACGAAATATAAAAAAATATTCGCATCATTGTTTTTTGTTTGTTTGGGAATGTGCGTAGCTCAACTGCGTACTATCACAGTAGATACTCCAATGTTAACAAATAAAATCAATGGGATAACGAAATTTTATGCAACTATAGACAGTTGTGAAAAAACTCCAGATGGTGTGAGATTTGTTGTTTCAAATATTGATATTTGTGGAAAAAAAATCGACTTAAATAAGATGATATTGTCATGGAAAACAAGCGATTGTAAAAATTATGAACCAGGAACAAAAGCGTTGTTTAAGGCGAGAATATATCCATTATCAGGACAATATTTTCCACTTGCATATGATTTCAAAAAACAGCAATATTTCAAGGGAATAAGTGCAAAAGGTTTCATATCTGATAAACCTAAAATTATTGAAAAATCAACGCAACTGTCTATTAAATTATTTTTTGAAAAAATTCGCTATAAAATAAATAGAAAAATTGAAAGCGTATTACATGGTGATGTTGCTGCAATTTCCAAAGCACTAATTACAGGTGAAAAAAGTGATATATCTCAGGATGTTAGATCTTGTTTTGCAAATTCTGGAACAGCTCATTTATTAGCCATTTCAGGGTTACATATGGGTATCATTGGATTTTTTATTTTTTGGCTATTCCGTATGATTTTATGTTGCGTGCCTTTTATATCACAATTTTACGATGTAAAAAAAATTGCAGCTGTTGTTTCTCTAATATTTGTGACTTTTTACCTCTATATTTCTGGATGTTCAGTTCCTTCTGTTCGTGCGTTTATTATGCACGCTTTAATCATATGTGGTATTTTATGTAATCGTGTGGCGTTAAGTATGAGGTCTATTGCTATTGCAGCAACGATAATATTGTTGTTTACTCCTGAGGTTATTGCATTTCCAGGATTTCAAATGTCGTTTTCTGCTGTTATCGCGATTGTTGCACAGTATGAAAATCGCAACATTTTAGGGCGTTGGAAATTTATTTTGGGAATTGTTTTAACGACTTTTGTTGCGTCAATTCCGACATCATTGTTTTCTATGTTTTCATTTAATCAATTAACCTTAAATAGTATAAGTGCCAACATTATCTGTATTCCATTAATGACGTTTATCATTATGCCTCTTGTTGTTATTTGTTTGTTTTTATTGCCGTTTTCTTCTTTTTTGATTCAATATATTGGTGAGGCTATAAATGTTTTAGTTAGTATTGTGAAATATGCATCGACGTTGCCAGGCTCTCATTTTACAATGGCAACACCTACACCAATGACAATGATTATTTTTATTTTTTCTGGACTTGTTTTAACATTAATTCGTCATCGGATTAGGTTTATCGGAATTTTTGGAATAGCGTGCGGTATGTTGAGTTATTATTTACAACCTATTCCAGATATTTTCGTTTCACCATATGGAACAATTGTTGGAGTAAAAACTGAAAAACGCACATGTTTCAATAAGTTAAATAGGTTTAAATCAATGATAACAGCATGGACTAAATCTGTTGGATTGGATGAAAAAGAAAATTTATATTTTTCAGAATGCAAACCGTTTTTGGAAAAAACATCAAAAGACCAATATGTTGCTCGTGTGAGTAATCGAGAAATATCAATTGGTTATAGTGATGATAATGATATTGTTTTGGATAAACAATTTCCGTTTGCAAGATTGATTTATTCATCAAATCTGACAGATATTTCAAACAAAGATAAGGATCGTCCATGGAGTTAAAATTAATTTCAAGATTATGATATAATGTGATAGATTTAGTCATGTGTATTGGAGAAATGTTTTGAGCATAAATTTAGATGTAGCACATTCTATTGAAATGAAAAAGATATCATTAATTGCAAACAAGTTGGAGCTTCTAGCTGATGATATTGAACAGTATGGTGATTATAAGGCAAAAATTAAACCTTCTGTATGGAACAAAATTAAAAATAATCAAACGGGGAAACTTATTCTTGTTACATCAATGAATCCCACTAAAACAGGCGAAGGCAAAACTACTACAACTATTGGTTTAGCTGATGCCTTGAATTTGCTTGGTCACAAAACATGTATAGCATTACGTGAGCCGGCCTTGGGCCCTTGTTTTGGTATTAAGGGCGGAGCGACTGGTGGCGGATATGCTCAAGTTGTGCCAGTTGAAGATATAGATCTTCATTTTACTGGGGATTTTCACGCAATTACAAGTGCTCATAACTTACTTGCTGCTATTTTGGATAATCATATTTATCAAGGAAATCAATTAGATATCGATGTGAAGACGATAACATGGAAACATGTTCTTGACGTAAATGATCGAACTTTACGTAATATTATAGTTGGGTTAGGGAAACGTACGGATGGCGTAGTTCATGAATCTGGATTTGATATTACGGTTGCTTCTGAGTTAATGGCAATTTTGTGTCTGGCTACAAACTTTGCAGATTTAAAAAAACGTATTTCAAAAATAATTGTTGCATACGATCGAAATAATAACCCAATTACTTGTGAAATGCTGAAAGCAACTGGATCTGTCACTGCGTTGCTCGTGCAGGCTATTCGTCCTAATTTGGTTCAAACTTTAGATGGAAATCCAGCGATTATTCATGGTGGTCCTTTTGCAAATATTGCTCACGGATGTAACAGTATTACGGCGACAAAATATGCGTTGAAACTTGCTGATTATGTTGTTACTGAGGCTGGATTTGGTGCTGATTTGGGAGCCGAGAAATTTCTTGATATTAAATGTCCTTTGCTGGGGAAATATCCAGATGCTATTGTGATTGTAACTACGATTAAGGCATTGAAATTACATAGTAAAATAGAATCAATTGAAGAAGGATTTGTGAATTTAGAAAAGCACATCGAAAACATACAACGATACAATTTGCCAGTAGTTGTTGCGATTAATCAATTTACATCCGATACTGATGATGAAATCGAAATGGTTCGTTCATTGTGTGCTAAACATGGTGTTGAGATTGCATTATCGACTGTATGGGCAGATGGTGGAAAAGGTGGTGTTGATCTTGCTGAAAAGGTGCTATGCTTGATTGATAAAAACAATAAGCAATTCAATCCGTTGTATAAATCTACGGATTCTGTTTTTTGTAAAATAAATGCAATTGCTACTGAAATTTATGGAGCAGATGGGGTTGATTTTTTAGCTCCAGCGAAGAAAGTTTTAGATGAAGTGGATAATAATTCAGAACTTCGACAGTATCCCATTTGTGTGGCTAAAACTCAGTCATCATTAAGTGATGATCCTAAATTATTAGGGCGTCCGCGTAATTTTAGGATTACAATTCGAGATGCTAAAATAATGAATGGTGCTGGTTTTATTGTAGTCTATTCCGGCACATTAATGACAATGCCAGGGTTGCCGGCACATCCAGCAGCTGAGGAAATAGATGTAACAGATGAGGGTGAAATTATTGGACTGTTTTAAAAAAATTTACTTATTAACGATAGGAGAATGTAATGTTGTTGTTTTTGCTGTTTGTTTTTTCAATTTTTTTTGTATTAATAATGGGCGTTGGAATGTCGATTTTAGCAGGTATGTGCTTTTTGTTTGGGCTCGCTTGTTTGTCGTTTGTGTTGCTATCTTTTAGTTTGTTTATTCCGAGCTTTTCAATTGCGATTGGATGTGCGATATTAGCACTTATGCTGTTTATGTTTTCAAAACATAAGACAGAAGACGTCTCAAAGTATTATTTAATTATAGCATGTTTGTGTGTGGGATATGTTGTATTTCAAGTAGTTACACCATTGGGTAATCAAATGTATTTTGATGAAATTATTATAAAAAATAACGATATAATAAATATAACTCATACGGATTCAAAGAACGTGTTTGTTATGATTGGGTTATTAATTTCTAGTACTGTTTTTTATTTATTATTTAATAAAAAATCTAAAGAAAACAATATGCATGATGAGGACAAATAGCATGCAAGCATTTGCGTTAATATTATTACTAATCGCCGTTATAATTGCAGTTATTTTTGATGATAAATTAAAAATGTTTTTTTGTATGTCGAGTGTTGTTTTAATTAACGCAATTGTGTTTAGTCTTTGTTTTTATAATTTAAAAATATCATGGAAAATCGCATCTATTATATTGATTTCAATCGTGTTTTTAGTTCTTAATTGTGCCGTCTTTTTTTATGATATAAATTATTCAAAAACGGAGAAAAACTGATGACAATTGTATTTTTAATGCAATTATTAGTGTTAGTTTTGAGTGTAACTCATTGTTTTTTCTCTAGATTAAAGAATGCTATATTAGCGTTTTCTGCATTAAATGCGATAGTTTCATTATATGTATTTTTTGTGCATTTAAACAATCCTCATTCACATTACAGCTGTTTTATGTCGTTATTGTTTGGCTGTAATTTAGGAATTTCATCTAATTCGTTGAGCATCGTTTTAGGAACAATAGTAATTGTAATATCGTCAGTAATATCTTGTTTTGCTTATGGTTTTATGCGTAAAAAATTAGAACATTTTTTATGTTATCTGAACGCTTTAACCTTATTTGTGCTCGTGTTTGTTTGTTCTGACAATTTATTTCAAGCATATATCTTTTACGGTTTATCAAGTATAACAGCGTATTTTTTTATTCATTTTGATAATAATACATTAATAAAACATAATGATTATTGTGTACCAAATCTGATAGGTAACGCGTTGATTTTAGCAGCATTAATTGCAATAAAATATAACTTTAACACTTTAAGATTTGAGGACATAAGCAATATAATTATTAGTAGCGATATAATGTTAACTAGGAGCGAAATAATTACATGTCTCATAACGTTTGGACTTTTGATTAAATCATCTCAGTTTTTGGCTTCACGTTGGATTAAGACTACAATGTTGGCCCCTTTGCCTTCTACCATCTTAATTCAAACAATGATTGCGATGAATATTTTTGTAATAATTTGGCTTCAGAATTTGTTAGATTATAGTGTTATTAGTCAAACTCTATTAATACTGTTTGGTATTGCTACATCAGTATGGTGTGCAATAAAAGCGATGCACGCAAAATCATTAAATAGTATGCTGGCATATTCAACAAATTCGCAAATTGGACTTATGTTTATGGCTTGCGGATTTTCGTCTTATAGCTCTGTAATTATTATTTTTGCAACGTATTCATTTTCAAAATTATTGTTGTTTTTATCGGTTGGATCTGTTCAATATTCATTATCTGGAGAAAACAAAATTGAAAACATGGGAGGCTTATTTGAATTGCTTCCTAAAACATATGTAGCATTTATAATTGCAGCTATCTCATTGATAAATATACCTTTATTGCCGTCTTATTATGCTAAAAAACAGCTTATTATGGAGATTGTTTCTAGTAGTTCTCCTATGTGTTATAGTGCGATGTTTGCAATGATTATTTCATCAATATTTTTATGTATATGTTTATTCCGAATGATTTATTTTATTTTTCACGGACATAGTCATGTTGATGAAGTTGCATTAGCTTACGTAAATGAAAAAAATCACTACATAAACATTGCTTTATATGTATCTATGTTTTTTGCCTTATTTTCAGGTGTAATATTTTATTATTTTGTTTTGACTGATGTTGTATGGAAAGAAGTATTTGCATTTATTTATAGTAGTTCAACGTCATCTGTATGGGCATTTACTATAATAAATATAGTTGGGATAGTTGGCTCATTGTTTATATACAAAGGAATAAAATATAAATCTTTTGATTTTAAATATAAAATTGACATTATCCAACTATCTGATATTTATGCATTTATAGAAAAAATATCACTAAGAAGATTGTTTGTGTTTAATCAAAAATTTTCGTTTTATATTGATAATAAAATTTTCTTTTTATTGTTTCTGATGTTATTATTTTTGAAAGTATTGAGAGCGGTATGATTAATAATTTATTAATGCTTACTTTGTTTGTTCCATTGTTTACTGTTAGTGGAATTATTTGTTTAAATAACACAAATGAGAATGGCATAAAGAATGTGTCTTTATGGGGGGCGGTATTCGCTTTTGTTTTATCGTTTATATCATGTTTTTTGATGAATAAAGCAGTCAATATAGATGCGATTTTTTTCATGTTTCACATTTCAAAAATGTCGTTATATTTCATGACGATAACATCATTTGTTGTAATGGTTTCTGTAGCTATTGGAAGATATGAATGTAGTTTTTTCCCTAAAAAATTTAACTCAGCCGTTATGGGGATTGAAGCATTACTATTTTTGATTTTCACTAACGAAAATATCGTTACTTTTTACGTACTAATAGTTATGATGGTAACTGTAACGTTTATTCTTATAAATCATTTTACATCAAAATTAGCCAGGAAAATTTTTACTCTTCAATCAATTGGTGTATTGTGTTTGTTTTGTGGAATAGTGTATGTTGTGCATATTTCTGGAACAGATGATATATCTAGTATTTCGCAATATGCGTTTTCAATAGTTCAGGAACGGATTGTTTTTTGGACAATGATGCCTTTATTTATTGTGTTATCAGCAATGTTTCCATTTCATTCAAGCATGATAGATACTTTATCTATAGTACCTACCTCAGTTGCTATTATTGTTAGTAATATTTGTATGCGGTTAAGTGCTTTTGGGATTATATTTATTTTGTTGCAAATTGCTCCTCATGCATGTGCTACATATCAGATGCTAGTTGCATCAATTTGTATTTTAGCAATATTTTGTAGCATAATAGAAATGATGTTTTTTCAAAATTTAAAGCAAGTTGTTGCGGGAATTAATATTATTGTATCAGCTATAATTATACTTGGAATGTTTTCATTAAATACGGCTGGAGAAAGTGGTTCTTTGCTTTGTATGTCAGGTTATTCGATAACAACTGTTGGACTTTATTTATTCGTGTATCTTATTGAAAAATATAGTATTAATTGCTCAATTAAGATAAAAGGATTGATTCATAAAATGCCAACTATCGCGATATTATCGGAGTTGTCTATATTATCGATAGGAGCTGTTCCGTTATTGCCTTGCTTTTTTGGTGAAGTTGCTTTGATGACTGCATTTTTTGATGAGCATATTATATTATGTTGTTTGTTAGGATCTGGTTTTATAGCATTCAATTTTATTTCATTTGCAATTTTTCAAAAAACAATTTTTGGAGAAGATTGCGATAAAGTTACAATAAATAAATGTGATATTTTTATGGTAACCTTTGTTTGTATTTCTGTTTTGTTAGTAGGGCTTGCTTCGCCAGGCATACAGAGATTTACAACGTCTGCAATTAACGATTCGAGAATAAAGGATTTGTATAAAAATGTTGATCTCTGAAATCTCGTTACTTTTAGTTTTTTGTTTAGCATTGATTTGCTTAAAATATAATAAATTTGAAAAATATATAGTTCAGTTGTTGTTGATTTCATCTGTTTTGACATTTTTAGATGATAAAAGCATATCAAATGAGCAATTTTTATTAAAAAACAATGAGTTAATTCGATCGATATTGATTTTAATTGGAGCAGTTTTTGTATATATAAATAAAGCATTAAAACAACAAGTAGCGATTATATGTTTGTTGAATTGTGTAAACACAATGATATTATCAGATAATGTTTTTTCGTTAATTATAAGTGGTGAATTTGCAATATTTTCAACATATTACTTATTAAATGAAAAATTTTATTCATCTACATTTGTGACGACAAAATATTTTAAATACAATATGTTAGCTAGTTCTTTAATGGTTTTTTTTGCTAGCATGTTGATTGCGTATACAAACGCTATAAGTTTTGATGATATAAGATTTGAATTTGCTATATTCAAAGATCAGCATATGAAAGCTTTAATTGTTGTAATTCCAATGATATTGGCTTTTTTTATGCGTGTAGGTTTTTGTGGTGAATGTTTAAGAGAAATTATAGAACGTGTACATTATGAAAAAGCTGCCCCAACATTTTGCTTATTGATTCCATGCAATTTTATCGTGTTATATCATTTAATGTCGAATGTTTTTCGATGTAATATTTTAAATGATGTTTTATCGTTAACTTCTTGTATTTCAATTATATGTTCTGCTTTGATGTTTTATAAATCTAAAAAGATTTCAACATTAATATCTAGTGTAATATCATTTTTTGCTGGAATAATTTTTCTTTGTTGTTCAATGTTAAATCAATATAGTGATAGAGGTGTTTTAATTTTATCTGTATCTTATGTTTTATTAATTAGTGCTTTATTTTTGTTGCTTGTTGCTATCAGAAAAAAATTTAATTATCCACTTAAAAATATTGAAGATTTTTTTTCAATAGGATATCGATACAAAAATATAGGAATGGCATTATCTCTGTTGTTATTGTGTTTTATAGGTGTGCCTCCATCATTTGGATTTGACGGAAATTTTTGCTTATATTTCAGTATGATATTTCAAGGTTCGTTTGTAAAAATTTTATCTGTAACAATTTCATTCGTGCTAATTGTAATAAAATCAATTAGTATAATTTCAAATATTTGGTTGAAAAATAATGATATTTTCTTTGATGTTGTTAATAAGAAATTAACGAATATAGTATACGTAATTATAATAATTGATATGATTATATTGCCGTTGGTATGTGGCGTGTTTGGATGTAATGATGCAGGAATATAGAAAGACAGAGCATAAATTAATAAAATTGCAAACGGTAGATAGTACGCATTTACTTGCTTTGAGATTATTGGATGCCAATGCAATTACTGAAGACGTTACAATAACAGCAAAAACTCAAACATCAGGAATTGGTCGTTGTGGGCGTGTTTGGAATTCGAAAAACAATAATTTATTTATGTCAGAAATAAAAAAAATTCCAAATGGAAACAGTAGCTTGTCGCTGATTGTCGCTTGTGCATTATATGAGGTTTTATCTGAAATTTTATCTTCAGATGATGGACGATTAACTATTCATTGGCCTAATGATATACATTATGATGATAAAAAATTAAGTGGAATATTAATATCATCAATTAATGACTGGTTTGTTATTAGTATTGGTGTTAATATCTTTAGTATTCCAGAGTTGAGTACGGCAATTAGTTTAAGGGAAATTCATTCTGGTTTTAATATGGATGTAATAAAATTGCTTCATAAAATTGAAGATAGTATTGATAAGTGGCTGATGGTAGATTTTTCCTATGTAAAAGATTATTGGATAAAACACGCAAAAAACATTGGTCAATCAATTACAATAAAAAATGGAACGGATTCGTTAAGTGGCATCTTTAATGGAATAGATGATACTGGAAGATTAATGTTAGCCATTGAGGGTAAGGTTATTTATATCTCCAGTGGTGATTTGTTTGAAAATATGGATAAAATAATGGTTAAAATGGTGTAGTATGAAAAAAAGTAATGAATTAAAATTATTATCGCTCGGAGGTTGTTCCGAAATTGGTATGAATTTGTATATTTATATATATAAGGATCAATGGATTTTGGTTGATATGGGGATGGGGTTCAGCAATAAATTGGGACAAGAGTTGATAGTTCCATCTCCGGAATTTTTAATTGAAAACAAGAATAAAATCAAGGCGTTATTTATCACACATTCACACGAGGATCATGTCGGTGCTATTCCTTACCTCTGGCCAATGGTTGAGTGTCCTATTTATGCCAGGTCATTTGCTTTAGAAATGATAAAGGATCGCTTGTCTCAATTTGACATGGAAAATCAGGTTCCACTGATTCGTGCAGTAGAAAATAGAGATGTAACTGTTGGTGATTTTTCTGTAAAATTTGTTCCAGTATCTCATTCTACTCCGGAGTCTTCCGCGTTAATAATAAATTCACCAGTAGGCACGATTGTTCATTCTGGAGATTGGCGTTTAGATGATGATCCTGTGCTAGATGGAAAGGCTAATATCGAACTTTTACAGGAAGTAGGAAAAAATGGCATAGATGCTTTTGTTTGCGATTCCACAAATGTGTTTCGTGAAGAACAAGCTATAACAGAAAAAGTTGTACGCGAAAATTTGATTGAATTAGTGAAAAAGCAAAAAAAGCGTAGAGTATTAGTCACATGTTTTGCTTCTAATGTTGCACGCTTAGAGTCGTGCTATTATGCGGCTAAAGCATCCAATAGAGAGATGGTTGTCGTTGGTAGATCGTTAAAGAAAATAGAGCGAATTGCTCGTATTGCAGGTTATTTGAAAGATGTTCCAGCCTTCATTGATGAAAAAAAAGCAAACTCGTTGGATCCAGCAAAAGTTTTGATTGTTTGCACAGGAAGTCAGGGCGAAACAAATTCAGCATTAAGTAAGATAGCTTTTGAGAATCACAAAACTATTTCGCTTGATAAAGGCGATGTTTTGATTTTTTCATCTCGTATTATTCCTGGTAATGAGCGTGCTGTTTTGAATATACAAAATGCACTTGCAGAAAAAGGAATTAGAATCATTACAAATGAAGATTACAAAATTCATGCATCAGGTCATCCAAGTCAGAAAGAATTGACTACGTTGTATGATATGTTGAAGCCAAAAGTGTTAGTGCCAATTCATGGAGAAAAAGTTCATTTATATAGACATGAGGAAATTGCAAAAGCTCACGGTATTCAAAATGTAATTATTCCTACAGACGGCAGTTTGATTGAATTAACAGGAGCCAATCCCAAAATCATAGATACAATAAATAGTGAAATGTTTGCTGTTGAAGGGCACAATTTACTGCCTCTTGAAGGTATTGTGTATAAGGAACGAGAAAAACTCTCAACCAGTGGTGTTGTAAGTCTATGCGTAAAAAACACAAAAGGCATTTTGCGAATGACTGATTTCGATTCGTTTGGAATATTCGAGGAAGATGAAGAATGCGAGATTAATCAAATAAAAGAAGATATATCATCTGAATTAAAATTGATATCTGTAAGCGCAAAAACATCAGATGAAGACGTTAAGAAAAACGTCGGTAAAATTGTTACTAGCGTGTTTTTAGATGTAAGAGGCAAGAGACCTGTTGTTTTGATACATTTAGTTTAAAGGGAGGGGAATAGCCCTTACCCCACCCCATTAAAATTACGTTTCTTATCAGGCACGATAAGTCGAAAAAATTTCAACAACGATCTTTTTGTTTTTGAGAAACAATAACGGAACAATCTGAAGCCAAGTCTGAAAATACTGAAATCAGAGCTGCGGTTATAGGAAATGTTTTTTTTAGAGGGTGTACGCATTAAAATCAAAAGTCGAACGGTGTAAGGAGCAAAAAAAGGATCAAGCAACTCGGTATGACAGTTACTCTTTATTTCCTTTGTCTAGTGTTTTTATATAATGTAAAACGTTCCAATATCCAGAAACACAGCCGAACAAAAAGAAAATCACTAAAAAAATAGGGAACGTATCGAAATATTTGTCAATCCACACGCCTATAACAGCGCCAATAAAAACTGATACAGCAAATTCAATGCCGCAGTTGGCTATCATAAACAGGCGTTTTTTATCATCTTCAGACATGCTATAAGTTTACAGCCTCATTCGCCTCACGTAAATCTCTTTTTTCGAAGTCAACCGTATTTTTTTCTATATGATGATTTGGTAATGTGCACATTACACTTGTTCCTTTAATATCAGAGATGATTTTTATTTTACCTCCGTGTTTTTCTATTAATGTTTTTGCTAATGATACACTAATTCCGTGACCTACTAAATTGTTTTGATTGGAATCTCCCAATCTGGTAAATGTTGTTAGTTTCTTTTCTTGGCTCTCTTGAGTGTCTCCTCTTATACCATAATCCTTTGTAATAATTTTTATATTGTCATCATCGTATCTAGTAATAATTTCGATAATACTATCATTTGGTGCAAGCTGAATTGCATTTAAAACAATACTAAACATCGCTTGTTTTATTCGGACTCTATCACCATAAAACAGAGGCATATCGCAATAGTTTGTGATTATCTCTAAATTCTTTTCCTGAATACGTAATTTCAAATTAGATAAAATCTCTTCAATAACTTCTGTAACAACAAATTTATCCACATTCAGTTGTGAAGCATCTTTATCTATTAAAACCATATCAATTACATTGTTCATAAGTTGCTGTAATTGATTAGAAGAGTTCACGATGAATCCACAATATTCTTTTTGTTTTTCATTTAATTTGCCATAATATTCATGCATCAATAATTCTGCTGCACCTAAAAGTATGGATAACGGTTCTTTTATTTCTATTGATACGCTTTCAATAAATTCTTTTTCTAAATTATGAGCAGCATCAAGTGCTTGATTTTTTTCAATAATAGCGGATTCAACGTTATATTTATCAGTTATATCCATCATACTGTACATATGTGAACCATCTGGCAATGGAACATATGCAAACAAAATAATAGAACCATCTTTTCGAATTAAGTGTCCCGTTTTTGCCATACGGTCTGTTAAATTGCTTATTACATACCCTCTAAATATATTCCAATCACCCTCATAATTTAATTGAGTTTCAATTA
>Ga0256405_10006133_pt1 | contig 19651 bp, 14 predicted proteins | sample RumenRJG_02DNA_FD_189096 | JGI IMG/M metagenome (GOLD analysis project Ga0256405, IMG submission 189096) | Bovine rumen microbial communities from Lethbridge, Alberta, Canada - RJG_02 | ecosystem: Host-associated > Mammals > Digestive system > Stomach > Rumen | place: Canada: Alberta... | reverse complement strand
GTTTGATACATATTTTGATTTGCAACACTAAGATAGGTAAAAAATCTGACATGACAAATCCTGAGCAACTTTTTGTTGCTCAGGTACTTAAAAAGTTATATTTATAATACTGTTGCGGAATTAAGGGAATAACAATATTACTGCCTGATTGTTTGAGTCTATAAGCCATAGGATGATCGTCACAGAAACTTAATCGCACATAATCTTCAAGTCCGTATTTCTTGTCTAGCTCCCTTGAATCATAGTCACCGCCTTGGCATGGGATTGTAATACCGTGTGTGTGACTATAATACCATGATAAAAGACCGCCATGTTTCTTTATGGATGGAATGTTGCGCACATCAGTAAAGTGATATAGATACCGCACATGATTGTCGTCAAGAACCTGCTTGAAACTCTGCCAATCCTCTTTCAATTCGGAAGAAAGAGCCATTAAACGCTGTTTCTCGGCTTGCTCTGCTTGTTCTTTCTTTCGCGCCTCGTTAGCAAGTCGCTGTGCTTCCGCTTCACGTCTTGCACGGTCATCTTGCTCACGTTTCTCCTTTTCTTTCCGTTCTTTCTCTTCTGCTTCTTTCCTTTTCTTTTCTTCTTCCTCTTTTCTACGTCTTTCCTCAGCCAGCCTTGCCAGTTCCTCACGTTCCATCTCTGCTACAAGATTGGCATATCTGCTTTGGAGTTCCTGATGCTTCAGACGTATTGAGGTATCCTTGACCTTTATAATCTTTTCAAGCGTCTTGTCAAGGTTAGTCTTTGCTTCTTCCGCTCTTCGACCATTTATTGCTCTTTCAATACTTGTCAGCAAAGACTTGACTTCCTCTTCAAGGATTTTCAGTTCATGGGCTTCCTTTCTTAGACGTTCATCCTTTAACGCTTTCAGGTTTAAAACATCGCCAAACTTGTATGCATTATATACCTCTACTGTTCTCTTTTCACCAGCTTGTGGGATTTCTATCTTGTACCAGTCAGTCGGAGAGACTTTTATCTGTTCCTTTTCCTCTTTTGCTGTCTGCTTCCGTTCGTCAAGCCTTTCGTATGGTGATTTCGGCGCACGACGTTTAGCACCAGCAGTGTCTTCTGTTTGTGGTGGTGTAGCAGGTACTATGCCTAAGATTCGTTTCAGCCAGTCCAGAAACATGTTCTCTCTATTCTCTTTCGTTTATATATAGTGAGGCGCAGACCTTCGCCATACGACTTCTTGGTCACCACAACCATCATACTTATATGGGAATGCCTACGCCCTATGGGGTGGCACCCAATAAAGTATGAAGTTGCTCTATTTCTAGGTGGTGATTAGAAGTCTATTGAGCAATATGTCTTTGCATATTAGATCTCGCCCACAATGCGTTGCAAAGATAATCAAAAAATCTCAATATAGAGAATATCGTGCGTTGCAATCTTAAGAAATTTGCAATTTTTGTTTAATTTTACGCGCGAAGCAAGGTTTACATGTCATTATTAGAGAAAAGTTTTGTACCTTTGTACCGACTTTTAAACGTCTGGCCGGTATGACAATAGAAAACATACAAGCATTGATACATGGTGATGAGACTCGCACGTTGGAACTGAAGAAGACAACGGGCGAGTTGAAGGATGGTGTGCGTTCTGTTTGTGCTTTCCTCAATACTGCTGGCGGCTGGTTGATCTTCGGCATTGCCCCTACAACCTTGAAGATTCTCGGTCAGGAGGTAACAGACAATACCCGAAAGGAGATTGCCAGAGAGATTGCCAAACTGGAACCGTTGATAGACCTGCCAGTAGAATACATTGATGTGCCAGATCGTCCAGGCTATCAGGTCATAGTCATTCATGTTGATGCCGCTGGCTATTGGAATGTGCCCTATACTTACGATAGCAAACCCTACATTCGGATAGAAAGCACGACCGTTGTTATGCCCCGTGACATGTTTGAAGACAGACTGATGCGGAGCAAGGGCAACCGATACAAATGGGAAGACCAAGTATGCGAAGGCATCACCATTGCAGACTTAGAGGAGCAACGTATTAGGGGTGGAGTGCGTCTTGGTGTTGAACGGGGTCGAATGCCAGAGTCATCATTGATGGAAACAACGGAAAGTCTTGTCGAGAAATTGAAACTGACCACTCCAGATGGGAAGCTGAAGAATGCCGCCGCCGCCTTGTTTCTGCATGACACCAGCCAATTTCCACAGTTCCTGCTCCGTATGGCTCGTTTCCGTGGCACGAACAAGAATGAGTTTTTCGACAATCAACGTGCCTATGGTAACTTCTTTACGTTATTGGATGCTGGCATGGCATTTTTCTTCAAGCATCTTTCCATCAGCGGTAAGATTGTCGGTTTTACGAGGGAAGAGAAGTTGGAAATTCCGGCTGAAGCTCTGCGAGAAGCACTGACAAATGCCTTATGCCATCGATTTTTCCACAATACAAGTAGTTCTGTTGGTATTGCCATATACGATGACCGTATTGAGATTGAAAACTCCGGCCATCTACCGGAGGAACTGACGACTGAGACTATCAAGCAGTCTCATCACTCCTTCCCGCAGAATCCCACTATTGCCGACGTGCTCTTCAAGACAACATTCTTGGAGAACTGGGGTAGTGGTGTCAGCCGTATCATGGATGCCTGCCGAGAGGCTAACCTTCCTGAGCCTGAGTATAATCAGAATGCATCTTTTGTTTGGGTTACGTTTAGAAGGACAGCCATACAAGCATACAACCCCTCAACCCCCACAACCCCACAAGATAAAAACCCCTCAACCCCCACAACCCCCTCAACCTCCAAGCGAGAGGATGTAAAGTTGAAACGGTTGAAGACATTACTATCTGCAATAGGAGAAAATGGTGCTAGCCTGAAAGTTCTTATGGAAGCGATGCAGCGTAAGGACAGAAAAGGGTTCGTTTCCACATATATTACTCCTAATATAGAGACTGGATATATAGCCATGCTATACCCAGAAACACCCAATCATCCGATGCAGTCATACTACCTGACCAACAAAGGCAGAGAAGCATTAAACCATCTTTGAGTGCAATATCGACTTGTCACTTCCTGCGACGAAGGCGGAGGATGCAAGTTATAATTCGTTCGTTGAAACGAACAAAATCTTAATTTGGCAGTTCTAACTGCCGAAATGTAGATATTTAATTGTATTGATTGGCGATTAAAGTCATTGATTGGCGACCTGCAATAATCTTTTCATTGTTATAAGAATCTACTATTTGCTCCTGATTCTTTCTTTTCTAGTGGGGAAAATAGGGCTCGCTATGCACGAAAACTTGCAGATGTGGGGAAAATGTGGGGAAATTTCGAGAAAGAAAAATCGCTAAATCTCTTATTTTTAGAGGTTTAGCGATTAATATCGAGTTAAACTCGTACCCAGAGCCGGGGTCGAACCGGCACGGGTTGCCCCACTGGTGTTTGAGACCAGCGCGTCTACCGATTCCGCCATCTGGGCCTTTTGCGGGTGCAAAGATACAACATATTTTTTTAAAACCAAAATATTTCAGAGAAATTTGTTACATGGGCATTACACTTTCCCTTTAAAAAAGATATGATTTGGTAAAAAAGGTAAATTGTTTGGAAGATATAAAGATTATTATTATCTTTACACCAAGGAACCTTAGATCTGCTATTTATGATAACAAAAAATGATAACGACTACTGTGTCATTCTCGCAGGCGGAAGGGGCAGGAGACTCTGGCCATGCAGTCGGATAAAGAAACCCAAGCAGTTCATAGACTTCTTCTCCACGGGAAGGACACTGCTGCAAGACACCTTCGACCGGGTAAGCAAACTGATACCCACGGAGAATATCTACGTGTGTACCAACCATGAGTATGCACACTATGTGGTGAAACAACTGCCGGAGCTGCCGCCGGAGAACATACTGAGTGAACCGATTCACAGGAATACGGCACCCAGCGTGGCATGGGCCACCTATCGTATCGTCAGGAGGAACGAGAACGCGCGTATGCTGGTGGTGCCCAGCGACCAGGCGGTGTTCAAAGAGGATGTGTTCCAAGAGAATATCAAGGCAGGACTGGAGTTGGTGAGCAAGCGGGAGATCATCCTGACCTTAGGCGTGAAACCCACCCGACCCGAGCCAGGCTACGGCTATATCCAGTGCGGTGACTATCTGGAGCACGACGGCATCTACGAGGTGAAATCATTCACCGAGAAGCCCGACAGAGAGTTCGCACAGATGTTTATTAACAGTGGGGAGTTCCTCTGGAACAGCGGTATGTACCTGTCGAACGTGAAGCACATGAGGAAATGCCTGCAACAGGTATTCCCGGTGGTATTACGGAAACTGGAAGACCGTGAGGAGATCAACCATGTGAGTCTGGAGGAAGAGATCATCTTCATCGAGGAGAACTTCTCCACCTATCCTAACATATCCATCGACGAGGGACTGCTGGAGCACGAACAACCGGTATTTGTGATGAAGGGAGATTTCGGATGGGCCGACTTAGGGATGTGGCATTCCATCTACGAGAACCTGAAGAAGGGCGACGATGACAACGTGATCATCTCCTCACAGGTGATTCTTGACGACAGCAAGAATAATATCATCAAGTTGCCAAAGGATAAATTAGGAATCATCAACGGACTGGACGGGTATATCGTGGCAGAAGAGGGCAACGTACTGCTGATCTGCAAGAAAGGCGACTCGAGTGCGCTGGTAAGGAAGTTTGTCAACGAGACACAACTGCAATACGGTGAGGAGTATATGTAGATCATCCGATGACGCAAAAGGAAATCATTAAAGGCTGCCCTTGAGGAGCAGCCTTTATGTTTTCTACAGTTTCTGGAACTCGTCGTAGATCTTCTGGGAGATCTCACGAAACTCCTCTTCGGTGAGCTTCAGCTTAGGATTGCTGAAGATCATATCCTTCTCGCTCTGCATCGGCACGAGGTGGATATGAGCATGAGGAACCTCCAGGCCCAGCACGGCCATGCCCACCTTCTTACAAGGGAAGGCACGCTTGATGGCTACGGCCACCTTCTTGGCAAAGACCATATACGCACCTATCTCATCGTCGTTCATATCGAAGACATAGTCTACCTCACGACGGGGTATCACCAGGGTATGTCCCTTCTGGATCGGATTGATATCCAAGAAGGCATAGAACTGCTCATCCTCAGCACACTTATAACTGGGAATCTCTCCTGCGGCAATCTTACTGAATATATCCATAGTAATCGTATTAATAGTTATCAAATAGAAATACTGTCGATACGCAGACGGATCACACCACGCGGGATCTTCACCTCTACCTCGTCGCCCACCTTATGGTTGAGCAAGCCCTGGGCAATAGGTGTCTTGATAGAGATCTTACCCTCACGCAGGTTAGCCTCGCTCTCGCTCACGATGGTGTAAGTCATCTTGGCCTTGGTGGTCAGATTGGTCATCTCCACCTTCGAGAGGATCTGCACCACCTCATTGCTCAGACGTGATACATCGATGATCTTAGCCTCAGTAAGCGTGCGCTTGAGCTCATTGATCTTGTTCTCCAACTTGGCCTGTGCCTCCTTGGCAGCGTCGTATTCTGAATTCTCACTCAGGTCGCCCTTGTCGCGAGCCTCTGCGATGGCAGCAGATGCCTTGGGGCGCTCCACGCTCTCTAATCTTTTTAGTTCGGCTACCAACTTATCGTAGCCCTCTTGTGACATGTATGCCATATACTTACGTTTTAATGATTACCTAAATTATTAGTTTGATAAGAACTACACTTAGACGAAAAACAAGAATCCCAACATTTTGCAATGCCGGAACCCTTACCCTTTTAACGAATCTTTATCTCGAATACTGACATCCTCAGGGGGTATAACATCCACCATCAGATGCAGCAGGTGAAATCATCCAAGTTATGTATTTCGAGTGCAAAATTAGGAAAAAAAAACGGTACTAACAAATTTTTTGATGATTTATTAATATATTCTAAAAATAAACTGTTTTTGTAACCCAAATGAACATTTAAACGTATTATAGTAAAAAGAAAAAATTATGCTTTCTAGAAACGAGCAACTATCTATTATTAACCTTATTAAGAAACAAGTAGTACCTGCAATCGGCTGTACAGAGCCAATGGCCGTGGCATTATGTGTAGCTAAAGCCACCAAACTACTTGGACAAGTACCAGAACATATTGAACTGCGATTAAGTGCTAACATCCTCAAGAACGCCATGGGTGTGGGAATACCGGGAACAGGCATGGTGGGACTGCCCATCGCCATCTCCTTAGGCGCTCTCATCGGAAAACCCGAGTTGCAGCTTGAAGTGCTTCAAGATTGTAACAAAGAGGCAGTAGAGCGCGGAAAGGCATACATCGCCGAGAACCGTATCCACATCGCCTTAGAGAAGGAGGATACCGACAAGCTGTTCATCAACGTGATCTGTCAGGCCGACGGTCATGAGGCAGAGGCACGCATCAAGACGCACCATACCGACTTCGTATTCCTTCGCAAGGATGAGGAAATCCTGCAGGACGGACTGATGAAGGAGGGCGACGAGAACGGCAGTAACGAACAGCAAGAGGATCCGAAGTTGACCCTCCGCAAAGTATATGACTTCGCTACGGAAACTGACATAGAGGAACTGCGCTTTATCCTGGAAGCCAAGAAACTGAATGAGGCTGCCTCAAAGAAAGGACTCGAGGAGAATTTCGGTCATCAGTTGGGTAAGACGATGCTCACCCCTCTGGGTAAGGGATTCCTGGGCGACGGTTTCTTCTCGCATGTGCTCAGTGCCACCAGCGGTGCCTGTGATGCCCGCATGGCCGGTGCGATGGTGCCTGTGATGAGTAACTCAGGCAGTGGCAACCAGGGAATATGCGCCACGATGCCTGTGGTAGTCTTCGCAAGAGAGAACCACAACTCTGAGGAAGAGTTAATCCGTGCCCTGATCATCAGTCATCTTACCGCTATCTATATCAAGCAGTCATTAGGTTCACTTAGCGCTCTGTGCGGCTGTGTGGTTGCCAGCACGGGTAGCAGCTGTGGCATCACCTATCTGATGGGAGGCGACTACGAGCAGATGACCTTCTCGGTGAAGAATATGATTGCCAACCTCACCGGTATGATTTGCGACGGCGCCAAGCCCAGTTGTTCACTGAAGTTGACCACTGGTGTGAGCACCGCTATGCTCAGCGCCATGCTGGCCATGCAGCATAAGTACGTCAGTTCGTTGGAGGGTATCATTGATGATGATGTAGACCAGAGCATCCATAACCTCACCTCTATCGGCAGCAAGGGTATGGACGAGACCGACCGCTATGTGCTCGACATCATGACTCATAAAAGCAATAACAAATAATTCACAAATATTTTTGATTTAATAACGGATATGAAAAGAATCAAGAACATGTTGCTGATCAGCCTCTTGGCTATGGTGGCTATCACCGCATCAGCACAGATGCAGGATCCTGTACATTTCAGTGTTCAGCAGAAGCAAGTTTCTCCTACAGAGGTACAAGTAATCTTTACTGGAAAGATCGATGCCGGCTGGCACGTCTATTCTACTGGTCTGCCCGCAGACGGTCCTATCTCTGCCACACTGACCACCGAGGCATCAGAAGGTGCCAAGGCCGACGGTAAGTTGAAGGCTCAGGGTAAGGAGATCAGCAACTACGACAAGTTGTTTGATATGAACCTGCGTTATTTTGAGAACAACGTTACCTTCGTACAGAAATACAAGGTGACAGGCAAGACCTATCATATCAAGGGATTCTTGGAGTATGGTGCCTGCAACGACCAGAACTGTATGCCTCCTACACAGGTAGAGTTCGACTACAAGGGTGAAGGACCGAAGGACGCTCCAGAAGCTCAGGAGGAAAAAAAAAGCGATGACGAAAACGCTGCCGGTGAAGAAGAAGGCGAGAAGGTAGGCGAAAATGCCGACAGTCTGGCCGCTGCCGCAGCCGTTGTTCCACTCGATTCTGCAGAAGTAGACGGTCTTTGGAAGCCTGTAATTAAAGAATTGCAGGCTTTCAATGGTGGTAGTGCTACCCAAAACCGTTCACTGCTCTATATCTTCCTGATGGGTATCCTCGGTGGTCTGGTAGCCCTGTTCACACCTTGTGTATGGCCTATCATCCCGATGACCGTAAGCTTCTTCCTGAAGCGTGCCAAGGACGATAAGAAGAAAGGTATCAAGGATGCCATCACCTATGGTATCTCTATCGTGGTGATCTACCTGGCCCTGGGATTGGCCATCACGGCTATCTTCGGTGCGAGTGCGCTCAACGCCCTTTCTACCAACGCTATCTTCAACATCTTCTTCTGTCTGCTCCTCGTGGTGTTCGCCCTGAGCTTCTTCGGATGGTTCGAGCTGACATTGCCTGAGTCATGGACCAACAAGGTAGACAGCAAGGCATCCTCTACAACCGGTCTGCTGAGTATCTTCCTCATGGCCTTCACACTGGCCTTGGTAAGCTTCTCTTGCACCGGTCCTATCATCGGATTCCTGTTGGTAGACTTCGCAACGAGTGGTAACTTCTGGGGTCCGGCCATCGGTATGTTCGGCTTTGCCCTCGCACTGGCATTGCCATTCACCCTCTTCGCCATGTTCCCCACTTGGTTGAAGAAAGCTCCGAAGTCGGGTGGCTGGATGAACATCATCAAGGTAACACTCGGTTTCATCGAGTTGGCCTTCGCCCTGAAATTCTTCTCTGTGGCCGACCTCGCTTACGGATGGCGTCTGCTCGACCGTGAGGTATTCCTCTGCTTGTGGATCGTGATCTTCGGTGCCCTCGGTCTGTACCTGATCGGTAAACTGAAGTTCCAGAGCGACTGGGAAGGTGGTGAGATGGAGAAGCCGATGCCTGTTGTCTGCATCATGGGCGGACTGGTATCTATCGCCTTCGCTATCTATATGATCCCTGGTCTGTGGGGTGCTCCCTGCAAGGCTGTCAGCGCCTTCGCTCCTCCTATGAGCACACAGGATTTCAACCTCTACAAGGCTGAGGTGGTGGAAGCTAAATACAAGAACTATGAGGAAGGTATGGCTGCTGCCAAGGCACAGGGTAAGCCTGTACTGATCGACTTCACCGGTTTCGGTTGTGTGAACTGTCGTAAAATGGAGGCTGCCGTATGGACCGATCCTACCGTATCAAAGATTCTCGAGGAGGACTATGTACTGATCTCTCTCTTCGTAGATGATAAGACTCCTCTGGCAGAGCAGGTTAAGGTGACCGAGGAGAACGGACAGCAGCGCACACTGCGTACCGTGGGTGACAAGTGGAGTTATCTGCAGCGCTCTAAGTTCGGTGCCAATGCCCAGCCATTCTATGTAGCCATCGACAATGAGGGTAATCCGCTCACGGGTTCTGCCGTTTACGATGAGGACATCGACAAATACGTGAAGTTCTTGAAAGCAGGATTAGAAAACTATAGAAAATAAATTTAGTCTCGTTTCTGAAGAGGTGGATTGTCAACCGACATATCCACCTCTTTTTTTGATATCATCCAACAGTTGCGCATACAGACCGTTATGCCGCAACACCGCTTCGTTGCCCGTCAGTATCAGTTGTTTTCTCGCTCTGGTAAGCACCACGTTCAGTTTGCGGTCGATCACCTTGTCATCCTCCACGAAGCAGTTGGCGGTGAGAAACTCCAACTGATACCTGTTCTGGATAGTAAACGAATAGATGATCACATCACGCTGACTGCCCTGATAGCGCTCTACCGTATCGATGCTCACCTGTAAGAGAGCCGTGATGCCCGTCTGTTCTATCTCCCTGCGGATAACAGCTATCTGGTTACGGTAAGGCACGATGACACCGACCGTCTTGAAAGGATCGAAATCATCAGCATATTCGTGATATATCCGCACGAGTTGTTCACGCACAATATGGGCCTCAGCAAGATTCACCTGATTGCCATGGCCTGCCGACTTATTATAGGGAGAAGGGAAGAAAAGCACTCGGTGAACAATAGAATGATCTTCCTGATGCGGCAGCGGAACGGGCAACAGTTGTTCACGGGCATAGAACATCCTGTTAGGGAAGTCGGCTATCTCAGGGTGCATCCTACCCTGTCGTCGCAATACCCCTACAAAAGCGTCTCTGCCGGCCTTGCGCTCTACCTGTATCAATCGTTCGAAAAGGGAATTCCTGCAGTCGGTCAGTTCTATCTCTCTGAGCAACGGATCATCCACCAGAGAGTCCTCCGGGCGCTGTACCACGACGGCAGGCAACTGTTTATAGTCGCCGATAAGCACGAATTTCTCCACGTTGACGAGCAGTCCGATGAGATTAGGTTCCAGGATCTGACTGGCCTCATCGATGATCGCCACGTCAAACCGTTTCAGTTGAAAGAGGAATGGCCGTGACTGGAATACCGAAGTTGTGCCCACGATCACCTGAGTATCCATCAATCGTTGTCGGATGGTATCCAGACGGGGGTGGTCACCCATCACCTCCTTTAACAGATAAGGGTGGAAACGCTCATCACAACTGAAAGAGTGTCCGACACGTATGAAAGAGATCTGTGCATCCATCAACATCGCACAAATCTCGTCAACAGCACGGTTGGTATAGGCCATCAACAACAGGTGTTGTCCATCATGAAGGGCCTCTTCCACCATAAAACGGAGTGCCATGCTCGTCTTACCCGTTCCAGGAGGACCCACCAACAGATAATAATCACGGGCTTGTTTGACTCCGAGAAGGATATCATCGTAGGCTGGGTGATAGTTTCGGGAGAGTTGTTTACTGGCATCCGCAAACGGTGTCCGCTGCGCTAACAACAGTCTTCGCTTTGCCAAGGGAGCCCGCAGGAAGGCATACAGTCCCTTGATGGAATTAGTCGTTGTGATATCCGTACTCGAATGTTCGATGGCATATACCTCATCAGAGGCAGGACTCAACAGATGTGGGTTCTGCTGACCGTTGTTCAAGACCACCACGACCCTGTCGCTGTAGAGTTCCTTGAGGTTCCCCTTGAAAAGGATATGTTCCCGGACATCAGGGATGCCGTGCTTCGGATAGGCATACAGATAGATCTGATCACCCCTTCGGAAATTGGGAAGGAAGTCCTCGCCCAGTTCATCCGCATGGATAGACAGCGTTATCGTATCATAGCCATTCTCAATAGAAGAACACTCTCGTTTGACGACCTGTAATCCCATCAGGATCGTTCCGTTCTCTATCTTCTCGTTCAACGGCATGTTCCACAGGTCGGCACAACAGGTGGTCACACCCTCTTGCAAACCCAGTTTACTCACCCGTTGCTCACGGTAGACGAACGTCATCATCGTCGTGAAATATGCCTTCTCCAAGGGATCCGTCTGATGGAGGATATCGGTGACGCTCTCTATCTGCGGAAGGAGATACCGCAGGTAGAAACTATCTTGTTTCCCGGTGACGTTCAATGTCTCTGGGTGAAGATCGGCGATGGCCTGTTCCATGCCGTCATCGGCTATCGACAACTCTTGTGCCACGATCTGGTTGCGCAGCGACAGGGTCTCCTGAAATAGTTTCTGATAGAAGGCCACCACGACAAGGCCATTGCCCGGTGGATACTTACTATATAGCAGTCGGGTATCCACCTGTTGTCTGTTCAGATGGAAGTTCCTTCGCAGCACCCCATCGTACAACAGCAACTGTACAAAATGCGGCTCCAACTGATAACTGCCGTAGTTGTTCGGCCGTTGCCGCTCGATATTGATGTTACGTCCCGACTTCTGCTCTATCAGCAACTTAAGATCGGTTGTCATCAAGTCGACACGTCCTTGCAGTCCTAACTGCTCACAGACAAATGACGGTTCAAGGATCGCTTTTTCCACCTCAAAACCATTCTTGTCATCCCCAAACAGTTGTTCCACCGTAGCCCGGATATTCGTTGACTGCAGGTAGGCATCCTTCTTGAATCGTTCTCCGTCGAAATCCGCGCACGTACAAAACTCCAGGGCGTTGGATGCGAAAAAACTCTTGATGGTGTCACCAACCGACAGATGTCGCAGGTTGATGATATCATCGAGAGCCTTGCCGGCAAAGTTTCCTAATAAGGTGGCATAACTGTTCACCCGCGGACTGATCCTGCCCAACAGGTATTGCAGGGGATGGTGACCATACTCCTTGAAACAAGTCGCCACACTACTGATATCCACCAAGAAGTCGGGTTCTAATATAATAAGCTTGGGTAAGATCCGTCCATCCTCCAGTTTTCCATCCAGGATATTCAGTTGCATACCCTTACGCAACAAAGGTTGCAGATGCCGCAGGTGTGGAGCCTGGTAGTCGATCGTGACGACTCCATGGGCACTATCCTGCTCTACCTCCGCTTGTATCGTTGTGTCATCAAACTGTTGTACGATGCATCGCAGGTAGTCGTAGCTGATAGTCTTTCGTGTGTCGTCATGTGGTTTCTTGACTGGCAACAAGGGCAGAATCTCCTGAGGAATGGTTGTCTGGAACACCTTTGAGATCAGCACACAGAGGGCCCTGACATCATAGAGAAAGACTTGTATGGACAAAGGCTGTTCGGGGTGGTTGCTATGGTGACGCATCTCCTGTATCGACCGCTTCTCTGCCATCGACAGTTGAAGATGGTTACACAGATAATCGATCTGCGAAAACAGGTTACCGAATGCCAATGAGGTGTCACGGATGCCCTCATGACAGGTGAGCACCAACAACTCATGCACCTCCTTCAGGTAATCCTTGGAAACAGGAGCACTGGTATCGCGCTCCTGCTGCAACACCAATAATATGGCATAAAGTTGATCAAACAACTCATTACCCAATTTCCACTTCCCATTTCCCATTGCTTTCGGCAATTATTAATTATCAATTTTCCATTCTCAATTTTCAATTCTCAATTGTCAAATCCCCTCACTGTCCTCCTAACCTACCAAAGTACTCGATAATCTCCTCCCATGTCTTGAAGGTGTCACTACCGAAATGCAGATGTGTTCCCATGAAACCATCGGCTGACTCTTTATCAGGATCAATCAGGTAATCTCCCAGGAGCAGATCCTTACGGTGCGTAAAGATCAGATGATGGTAGGCCGGCACGTTGATGATATCACACATCGCCTCCTGCACCTGTCGGATATCGTCTGTCTGATAATCCGATGCCTCTGCCACGATATACAGATTATAATGCTCCAAGAGATAACGGAACCCTTTCCGTGCACTCGACAGTTGTCTGCCCTGCTCATCACAAATTGCATCAACACTGATATAGACGATCGGGCGTTCCCTACCCTCTTGTTTGTCATCAATCCATCGGATCACTGGGATGACACTATTGATAAAGATGCTGTCATCCATCCGGTGCTCCCCATGGAAAGAGATCGCCTGCGTATAGTGTTGTTGGAAAAGAGGCATCGTATGCACCAGTGGGTCGGCATCACCGAAGAGTCCCCACACCCTTTGTCGCTCCTCGTGGGTGACGTGGGCAAAACACTGTTCCTGCACGGTGCGATACTCCTTCACCATGGCCTTCGTTACGATAAACTCCTGCACACCATCCTGACGGGGATTCTGGAAAGTCTGTTTACCAACCATCCCATGGGCTCCCATCGTATCGGCAATCTCAAAGGCCGGATTCACCAGGATACGGTCATAGCCATACAGTTGTTCTGTATACATGCCACCCATCGAAGTACCCACGATCAGGTCGGGCCGGTGTGCTTGCACCTTCTCTTGTAACAAGGCGATAGCAGCATGCGGGTCGATAGGCAGATCGTAGGCGATGGTATTTGCCTCGGGCAACATCGTACGGAAACGGGTTACCGTGCCACTCTGTGCTGAAGAGCCGAAGCCATGCACATACATAATGGTTTTCCCCTTCATCAGATCAGGGTATGTTTTCTGTTCAAAACTCATATTCCTTATTTTATTTTTTCAACACAGAGACACTGAGATACAGAGACTTTTCTTGATTGTTTTCCCAGTTTCTCCCTGTGTTTTAATTATCCTTTTCAAAACTAACAATTACAGCATTATTGGTGGGTATATTCTCCAGTCACGCGATTGAGCGTCATGGTATATCTTGTGCCGTCAGGATCTTGCGTCTTAAGGATCAACAGATTACCTTTTTCTTTGATCTTCGTCTTTTTTGCCAGACGAGCGCTCTCAGCGGCACTCACTCCAGAGAAATACACCGTGGCCTTTCCCTCGCCGGTAAGCACACGGGTGCCGATGGAGTTGACTACCTTCTTTTCACCGATGCCGTATCGTTGATTGCCAACCACGGCTACCGAATTATCTATATTAACCCATTGATCGCCTTCACGAATCTCTCTTTCCTCCTTAGTGAAGGGATCGTATGAGAGCGCCATATAGGCAGGACGGTTCATCACGATGACCGCATTACCGGGAGTGGACCAGATCACGAATGGTTCTCCATCTATCCTGCCACTCACCGTCCAGGCATTACCATCAGTCTTGATCACAGGTTTTTCAGGAAACGATTTCGGTTCACCGATGAGATTCCCGCCGAAGCCCTTCTTATAAGGTATCATGATCTTACTATCTTCCACTCGGTTAGGCACAATACAACCCGTGAAGTTCTTCAGCCCCTCACTCCATGACAGACAGGTAAAACGCTCTTTTGTCATCGCCCTGACTAAATGTTGAGAGGGGAACACCCGAGCAGCTGCATGACGCTGTTGGAAATCCTTCCACTCCGTGACTTGCAGATGATCGGTAGGGAAAAGACGATGTAAAAGCATCGTCATCATCACCCGATGGGCGGTGACACCCATCCTACGTGCCCCGATATCCGCATTCAACAGGTAACGTCCGTCACCGGTAGTCTTCTGTCGGAGTAACAACTGATCCAGACACTTGCGCTCCAACATCAGGGCATCGCCATTGCGCATGATGGTTGCCATGGCAGCATACGCCGGTAACTGATCATAGAGAAACATACTCCAGTCGTTGCCATTGGGCATGGCTAACTCTCCATCTGCCAGGGCCAACTGTGCCAGCACCTGCTCCCACACCTCTTGCCAATGCCAGGTGAGTGAACGATATAGATATGTATTCTTGCGCTCGTTCAGGTAGTAGGTGACCAGGATACTCTCTGCCTGCTCTTGCATCACCACATTCTGATACGAGGTATGGAAATAGTGATGATTCTGCAAGGTATAATCCGGGAAGAGGTTGGTGCCGGCATACCATTCGCACACCCTTTTACCATCCAGCATCGTAGTATCCCGAGCATCAGCATCCACGGTATAACCGTTCAGTCCGTAACGGATCATTGCCTCGCGCCATTGTTCTGCATGGGGATGAGCAGGATACTTACTCCATGCCACGGCTAATACATTCGCCTCCCAACCGTTCTCTTCGGCTTTCGTATCCCCCTTGAAACCATGAGGAACAGGACGAGACAACTGATAGTCGGCCTCACTCTCAATAGCCTTTTGTATGCTCAGCGAATCTTCTGAGTCTGTCGCCAGAAACTTCTCCGCAAAGGCCATACTGAGCACCCACAGCGAACTCTCCCACTGATGATGCCACTTGCGGTTTTCATCTTGATACGTTCCCCAGTATTTGCCATCAGTGCATTTCTTTAGTCGTACGGTATGGTGGGTACTGTAACCATAGCGCAGAGAGGCAAGAGCCATCCGCCGAAGTTCCTCTGCCGTAACACCCTTCGGAAGAGATGGTTGGGGATACGCGACTCCTTCTGTAAAGAATGTTCCCACAAATGCACACACCATGGCGATATCTAAGTTCGTGCGCACCCCGTCTTCATTACTCTTGCCTGCATCCGTTGCCCTAAAGTAACCCACCGGCTTACCCGCATCGTTCACACCCGCATCCACATAGATAGAGGTGGCATACTGAGTGAAGTCGGCCAACGACTGCATACATCTTTCCATGATATACCGGTCGTCTGTCTCTCGGGCTATCAACAGCGACGGACAGCTTAGTAGAAGTATCAAGGAGAGAAACCTCATCATTTCATCATCTTCTTATTCCACTTCTCCAGTCGGTTATATTCCTTCTTGGTAATCCGCATGAAAGAACCGTGTTGCGGTGCTTTCACCCCCTGAATATCTACAGGGTCGTGGAAGTTACGGAGATACTCATCAGCCTTACAGATACGATAACGATGGGGCCTCGACGAGTATTCCACATAGGCCACATGCCAGGTATCCTCACCAACCAACTGAAAAGCGGATGGTCCCTCACACTTTTTATTACCTTCAAAATCCACATAATCACTTTCATCTGGCTCTGGCCATGGACCGGTCAGTGCCTTCGACGAAGAAGTAAAAATACCCGGTTTACCACCTTCTTTCTTGATCATCAGGTGGTACATCCCGTCACTCTTGAGGTAATTGATGTCGGTATCTATCGTGGCATACCCCCAGTCGATCAACAGTCGAGGCTTGGTCAGTTTGGTGAATGTCTTGTCGGCATAACTGTAGAAGATCCGGTCGTATTTATCCTCCTTGGAATTCAACAGCGAGTAATAGATAAAATACCCACCTTTCTCACCATTCGGCCACACATAGTCGGCATCCCACATGATCTGAGGCGCCCATACCCTGCAGATCTTTGAATAATCCTTATAAAAATCAGGGGCATCTGGATCACAGAAGATGGCCGGTCCTTTCCGGAAGTCGAAAGTCACCGATGTCCAATGGATCAGATCCTTGCTTTTAAGCAGGTTCAGACCGTAGTTAAACCACTGGTGACTGTTCTTCACACACATATCGGTAGTGGTCATCACAGCCCCCTTACCATTGTAGGCCCTTGTGATAAAAGCATCCCGGGAACCGCCTTCGATACCATTCAACTTCTTCGTGTCATACACCGGCTTGCCATCGAGTAAGTCATGAAACACCTTTCCATCCCTGCTCAGCGCATAAGCCGTCCACTCACCCTCGTCACTCATATGACAATACAGATAACCATAAGGCTTATCCGTCTGCACATTGCCCTGTGCAAAAGTCATCGCCGCACACAGGGACATCATCACATATCCAATGATTCTTTTCATCATTTTCTTCACCACTTTTTTCATCTTAAGTCATATAATCCGTCTGTAGTGTCCTCGCCAAATCGTATCACGTCGACAGCCAACACACTCAACTCCTGCAAATATACAAACATTATTTGAAATCAGCGATAAAAACCTCAAACAAATACAGTACGGCTTTTTCGCTTGTGTCTATCGATTCAGTACGAAAATAAGAAAGTGTCTACTGATCCAGCTAATGAATAGGAAAAGTGTCTAGTAAAACAGAAAAAATCGCTGGCATAACAACGAGCCACCCTTGGCAGGCACATAATATGTGAGTTATGGGGTCTATCATTGTTCTGGTAATTGCAGTTCTGATAACACATGTTTTGGAACAGGTTTGGTAGGGCGAAACACATTATAGCAAACTACATGCTCATGGTAGCCTCTCTCTGCTTGAAAAGGATAGACCAGGTAACAGTCGTCACTGAAATCTAACCGAAACTGTCTGCCAGTATAAGTTTCTCGACAATCAGCGACACGCTCCTGATACCACTCTTTAGTGGGTGGCAAGGCTCCGACAACAGCCAGTTCGACATAATCATTACTGACAATCTCTACCATATCACCCACATGAAAACGGATATCCTCCTGCCTTCTTCCGCAGAAAACACCTGAATGATTAGTCTTACTACGGTCATTCAGCTGCCCATCGGCAGTATACGAGCGCCACACAGGGACGTCTTTGGAGTATTGCTCCAGACTTGCACAGAGTCTATATTCTACAATATAATATCCTAAACAGTCGGCATAATAAGTTTGCGCTTTATCCGAACGAGAATAGTCTCTCTTTTCTTGCTGGACATACGCTTGAAGAGCCCGTTCAGCTTGCTTTCGGGAGTCAAAGATACCGATCTTATTGACAGGGATTTGCTCTTTATCCCAACAAGAATATTTTCTCTTTTCTTGCTGGACATAGTCTTGAAGAGCCTGCTCTGCATGCTTTCGAGTGTCATAGATACCGATCTTATTGATACGGATTTTACGTCGAGGATATCGATGCCCCATTATTCGAATTTGCTGTAATTCGTATACAAATTCCCACTTACAAGAATCTTCACTCATAATAATTTACGACTCATTAAAATCTAAACTACCGAGCACTATACGAACGTAGTTTCTTTCCCTCCTTATTCCATAGATATATCCAAGAGCCGAGTCGAGAGGTAAATGTATTGCCATTGACAGCAATAATCTCACCGATATTGCTCTTACTCAGTCCACGAAGCCGCTTACCTTTACTATCGTATAGGTAATACCAAGAGTCTTTCTTAACGATCAGGAATTCAGAGCCATAGCCAACAAGTAATCCTGCCGAAGCGCTCACAGCACCTGTCTTTTTTCCTCTATCGTCATAGATATGATACCATCCATGCGCATGTTTAACATAACTGATATCCTGCGCATTAACCTGCAGACAGCACATAAGGAATATTAATATTAAAAATCTTTTCATCTTTGTAAACGAAGTTTGGTTATATTTTTCTAACAAGCTACACCGATTTATAGATTAACGAGTTGTTTTAAATAAGATGCTTTTTGTCCCACCCTATTTAATGCGAAATCCATAACATCATCAGGAGTGGTCTTGAATCTTTCTAATGCCATTCTCAGATTTTCAGAAATCCTGTCATTAATAGGGATAAACATTGATGGGTCAACAGTGTATCTCACACCCTGATACTCAATCGTATAATAATCAGGCGCATCTGGTTTGTTCTCCCATGCAAGAGTTTTGTTAACAAGCTGATATTCGTTTAACAACCTGTCAAAAGGTTTTTCGGGATACTCCTTCTGATAATACTCACAGATCAGGTTACCCTCGTCATCAGGATAACAATAGAAGAATGATCCGTGTTCATATCGACCGGCAAAACGCTCTTTCATGTTGTCCAGTCTCACATTGAAAAGGATATAACAACACTTTTCATTACCACCACTTTGACCTTCGACAGATAGGTACTTCATAAAGTTTTGTTTCAGATACTCCTCAAAATCACATAGTACCTTTTTCTGTCCACGACACTCAATAATAACAGGATCTGGCGACAGGAGAATACCGAAACACTTAATATTCTTAAGTGATTGTCCTTTCATCAAGATATTTTTCGTAATATCTATCTGATTTTTCTTCGCCATTTCAGAAGCATCTTTTAGAAATGTTTTAAGATCTTTCATCATTATCTTTTGATTATATCATTCAATTTCTCCCACACTTTCACCATGGCCCAGGTATCTAACTCACAATAGCGTAACAGGGCTTCGCGACTTTCTTCAATTTCCTGTTGGATAGCAAGAATTTCAGAATGTGACATCTGTGAATCGGCCATGACTAATTTGCCATCATCACAGATATGAGCGCCCTGCTTCGGCAGAGACTGCTGCAACTTCATCAATCTGGGGAAGATAGCCATGGCATCACCTCCGTTCTGAACGCGGGCATCGAGATAGTGATAGTCCAGTTCTGGGTCATCGGGGAAGAGAGCTGGAAGTACACTTTTGATACTGAACGAGCCACCCATAGCCGGCACATAATAATAGCCTGCACGGAACGGTTCTATGAGGTCGATGATGTGGTCGGCGATGTTCAGCAAATGCGGAGCGAGGTCGGGATAGAGGGCTGCCAGTTCACGTATGCGCCCACACTCGAACATCTTGTTATATGCCAGGGTACAGGCATCCATC